>ERZ791837.601-NODE-601-length-27149-cov-6.044253_pt1 | contig 27149 bp, 18 predicted proteins | sample MGYA00510292_ERZ791837 | MGnify/ENA primary metagenome ERZ791837 (study PRJEB30046, sample SAMN00715259) | human gut metagenome | study: EMG produced TPA metagenomics assembly of the A metagenome-wide association study of gut microbiota in type 2...
TGGATTATCCACCCCGCTGTTGCTTCTGACGGCGCGGCATTGCTGCGCTCGCCGCATCTCTAATAGAAAAAAACGACCGCGTCAGCGGTCGTTTTTATATGAATAAGTCATCGTATGGTTTTCCGAGGGCTTGGTGCAGGGCTTTCATTTCGTCAGGATAAATGTGGCGTTGACCGACTTCAATTTTAGCGAGGGCGCTTCGCGTCAGGTCGCAGCCGAGCACTTGGAGCTTGGCGGAGAGCTGTTCCTGCGTCAGGTGATTGCCTTTTCTGATTTTCGCAAGATGTGCGCCGAGACGCTTTGAGTATTCGTAGTCCAAGCCCAACACCTCCTGCACTGATTTAGCACATTTCGGTATTGAGTTTATCCGCAAAGTTCGTTATAATTGCACTATATCAGTGCAAAATAAAAATTTTGTTGCGGAAAGGAAAAGACGATGGAAAACTATCGGAAGATGTACTCGACTCTGTTCAACGCTATCACCGACGCACTTGCTCAGATTGAGAACCAAAACTACGGCGACGCAAAATCCACACTCATCGCCGCCCAGCAAAAAGCAGAAGAAATGTATATCACAGCACAGAACTGAAATAGAAGCAGCCCTGAGCGGCGAGCGAAGCAATGCCGCGCCGTCAGAAGCGCGGGGAGGATCATCCAAAAAGGAGGGGCAAGGCCCCTCCCTTTTGGTCGTTAGGGGGTGCAGGGGGCGAAATCGAAACGCCCCCTGCCTTTCTCTTGGGGGATTCAAAGGGGGAGGTTCTCTTTTGAAAGAGAATCTCCCCCCTTTGTCCCGTGCAGCGCCGCTGGCGCTGCCATCCTTATTTATGCTTATAAACGCGGCGGTTGTCGAGCGCGAAGACGCGCTGGCTGAATTCGCCCGCTTTGAGCGGCGCGAGCACCTCGCGGTAGATCTCCATGCGGCTGTCGATCTGGTCGACGAGCGACAAAAGCTCTGCCTCCGCGCACTGGGGCAGCACCGCCGCGCCGAATTCCGGTTGGCCGTGATGCGAGAGAATCAGGTGCTCCAAAAGCGTCGCCTTTTCCTCGGGCAGGTCGAGCTCGGCGGCAATCGCCGCGACCTCCTGCGCGCCCATGACGAGGTGACCGAGCAGCTGGCCCTTCGTCGAGTAATCCGTCACAAGGCCGAGCTCGGAGAACGTGAACTCCTGCTCCTTGGCGAAGTCGTGCAGCAGCGTGCCGGTGAGAAGCAGGCTGCGATTCACGGTGTCCGCGTACTGCGCAGACAGAAAATCGGCAAGGCGCAGCATGTTGAGCGTGTGCATCAGAAGGCCGGACAAAAAGCCGTGGTGAACGCTCTTGGCGGCGGGAATGGTGCGGAACGCTGCCTCGTGGCGGCGCAGCATTTCCTCGCACACGGCACGGTAGTCTGCGTCCTCGATGGTCGAAACGAGTGCCTTGACCTCGTCATAGCCGGCCTCGCGGTCGATGGGCGCGACGCTCACGAGCTTCGAGACGTCGACGCGGTCATTGTCTTCGGCGAGGCGCAGCTTGTCGACTGTGAGCTGGAGCATGCCGCGGTAGTCCGATACGCTCCCACGCACCTTGAGCACCTTGCCTACGTCGCGCTCGCCGATGGGGCCGCTGTAGTCCCAGACCTTTGCTTCAATCGTGCCGCTCGTGTCGGCGAGCACTGCGCTCAAAAACGGCTTGCCGCTGGCTGTCACCTTGGCAAAGGCGGCCTTGAGCAGATAAAAGCCTTCCACGTCCATACCGCGCTGCATCTGCGCGATGGAAAGACCAACTTCCATGATAAAAACCTCTTTCTGCCCGCGCGCAGCGGGCGAATCTTTCTTCTTTCGTTAACGAACAGCATTATAGCATGCCTGCGCGGAAAGCGCACGGAAAATTTAGTGTGCAGCCTTTTCCCTCTGCGCACGCTCAAGCCAGTCTTTTCCCTCGGTGAAGCGCGCGACGAGAAATGTAACAACATAGTCGCCCGCGGCGTTGATCATTGTGGCAGGCGGGTCGACTAGGTTGCCGATCGTCACGGCGATGGGGTAGGCAATGGCCATCTGCGCGGGGAAGAAGAGCGTACAGATGATGTACTCGCCGATGTACCCGCCGCCGGGGATGCCGCTCATCGCGACCGAGCTGAACACGGCGACAAGCAGAATTTTGACGATGAGCCCCGCGCCCTCAAACGGGATGCCGAACACGCCGAAGAGGAACGCGATCTTCAGCACGCAGCTGAAGCACGAGCCGTCCATGTGCATCGTCGCGCCCAGCGGCAGGACGAGGTCGGAGATGTCACGCGGCACGCCGCTGTCTTCCGCGGCCTCTAAATTTGTCGGGATCGTCGCGACGGACGAGCAGGTGCCGAGCGCCGTGACCGCAGGGCGCAGGATGTGCCGCCGCATGACGCGTACGCCCTCCTTTCCGCCGCCGAAATAGGCGTAGAGCGGAAACGCGACGAGCGCGTAGACAAAGCAGAGCGGATAGTAGACGAGCATCGCGCGGCCATAGGCCGCGGTGATCTGTGCACCGTAGGTCGCGACGAGTGAGGCGAAAAAACCGAAAAACGCGACGGGCGCGTAGTAGGAGATGAGCGAGACGACCTTCAAAAGGCAGTTCGTCATGTCCTGCAGGACTTTTGCCGTCAGGCAGTCCGCGCCGCCGCTCAGATTGACGCCAAAGCCGATGAGGATGGAGAAGACGATGAGCGGCAGCATCGCGCGGCGGGACAGCAGCGCCGCGAAATCCTCGACCGTGAAGAAGTTGACGAGCAGCTGTGCGACGCTCGCCTGTTCATCGACCTCGCCCGCCGCCGCGTCCGCCCACGGCTCGAGGACCGGGGGATAGAGGCGCATCGCAAAGAGCATGATGACTGCGGCGATAAGGCCCGTGACGATGAAGACCAAAAGCGTCGTGCCCATGATCCTCCCCGCGCGCTTCGGGCTTTTCATGCAGGCGATGGAGCTGCTCAGCGAGCAGAACACGAGCGGCACGACGATGCAGAACATCAGGTTAATGAAGATCGTGCCGAGCGGGGCGAGACACGTCGCCCCCGGCCACAGCGCGCCCAGCACGCATCCGAGTACGATGGCGAGCAGCATCGCGCTCAGAAAGCCGTAGGTGCGGAAAAAGGAACGAGACATAGAATTCCTCCCTTAAAAATTGCGTTCAACACAATATAGCGGGAGGACTTGGACGATATGCCAACTCAAAAAAGGACACATCCGTACGGATGTGTCCTTTTTTTGAGTTATTCAAGCTCGAATGCGCCGGTGTAGAGTTGGTAATAGGTTCCTTTTTCCGCAATCAGCTTTTCGTGGCTGCCGCGTTCGATGATGCGGCCGTGGTCGAGGACCATGATGACATCGGAATTCTTGACGGTGGACAGGCGGTGCGCGATGACAAACACCGTGCGGCCCTCCATCAGCTGATCCATGCCGCGCTGGACGATGGCCTCGGTGCGTGTGTCGATGGACGAGGTCGCCTCGTCGAGGATCATGACCGGCGGGTCGGCGACCGCCGCGCGGGCGATGGAGATGAGCTGGCGCTGACCCTGCGAGAGGTTTGCGCCGTTGTTGGCGAGCTCCGTCGCGTAGCCCTGCGGAAGGCGCGTAATGAAATCGTCCGCGCCGGCGAGCTTTGCCGCGGCGATGCACTCTTCATCCGTTGCGTTGAGTTTACCATAACGGATGTTGTCCATCACCGTGCCGGTGAAGAGGTTGACGTCCTGCAGGACGATGCCGAGCGAGCGGCGCAGGTCGGCCTTTTTGATCTTGCTGACGTCGATGCCGTCGTAGAGAATCTGGCCGTCGGCAATGTCGTAAAAGCGGTTGATGAGGTTCGTGATGGTCGTCTTGCCCGCGCCGGTCGCGCCGACAAAGGCGACCTTCTGACCGGGCTCCGCGTAGACGGAGACGTCGTGCAGGACCTCTTTATTCGGCTCGTAGCCGAAGTCCACGTCGATGAGGCGCACGTCGCCGCGCAGCTCGCGGTAAGAGACCTTGCCGTTGTCGTTCGGATTTCTCCACGCCCAGTGGCCGGTGTGATGGTCGCTCTTGCTGATCGTGCCGTCGGGGGCGATGTCCGCGTCGACGAGCGTAACGAAGCCGTCGTCCGTCTCGGCCTTTTCATCGATGAGGGAGAAGACGCGCTGCGCGCCTGCGCCCGCCATGACGATGGAATTGATCTGCTGGGAGAGCTGGTTGATATTGCCCGTGAACTGCTTGGTCATGTTGAGGAACGGGACGAGGATCGAGATATCCAGCGCCTTGCCGGAAAGGCTCAGGTTCGGAACGCCGATAAGCAGCAGCACGCCGCCCACGAGCGCCAGAGCCGCATAGAGGAAGTTGCCGATGTTGCCGATGATGGGGCCGAGCACGCTGGCATAGGCGTGGGCGCGGTAGCTGTCTTCAAAGAGGGCGTCGTTGATCTTGTCGAACTCCTCAATGGAGCGCTGCTCGTGGCAGAAGACCTTGACGACCTTCTGGCCGGTCATCGTCTCCTGAATATAGCCCTCGGTTTTGGCGACGGCCTGCTGCTGGCGCAGGAAGAATTTGGCGCTGCCGCCGCCGACGCGCTTGGTGACGACGATCATCAGAATCACGCCGAGCACCGAAATGAGCGTCAGCCAGATGCTGAAATAGAGCATAATGCCGAACACGGCCAGCACGATCGCGCCAGACTGGATGAAGGCGGGGATGGCTTCGGACACGAGCTGGCGCAACGTGTCGATATCGTTGGTGTAGAAGCTCATGATATCGCCGTGCTGGTGGGTGTCGAAGTAGCGGATGGGAAGATCCTGCATGCCGCCGAACATCTCCTGACGGAGCTTGTCGAGAAAGCCCTGCGTCATATAGGCCATGAGCTGCTTGTAGACCAGGATCGCGATGATCGAGAGCACATAGAGCGAGATGAGCAGTGACAGGATGGGGATGAGCTCTGCTTTGGCGGAGACCCAGTCGCGCGAGACGTACCACTTTTCGATGACCTGAATGACATTCTGCACGAAAAGCGACGGGATCGACGTGACGATGGCCGAGAACAGGATGCACGCGAACGTGACGGGCGCGAGCACAGGATAGTAGGAAAAGAGCTTTTTCACCGTGCGCTTAAGCATGGCGAGGTTCGCCGCGCCGTCGTTTGGGCGGCGGGAATTCTTGGGATCACGCTTCATCCTGCTCACCTCCGTTCGTCTGGGATTCGTAGACCTCGCGGTAAATTTCACTCGAAGCGAGGAGCTGATCGTGCGTGCCCATGTCCGCAATATGGCCGTTGTCCATCACGAGAATGAGGTCGGCATCCTGCACGGACGCGACGCGCTGGGCAATGATGATCTTCGTCGTCTCGGGGATATAGGTGCGGAAGCCCTCGCGGATCAGCGCGTCGGTGCGCGTGTCGACCGCGGAGGTCGAGTCGTCGAGGATCAGAATTTTCGGCTTTTTGAGAAGCGCCCGGGCGATGCAGAGACGCTGCTTCTGTCCGCCGGAGACGTTTGAGCCGCCCTGCTCGATATAGGTGTCATACCCGTCGGGGAAGGAGCGGACGAATTCGTCCGCCTGCGCGAGCCTGCACGCCTCGATCATCTCGTCGTCGGTGGCATTTTCGTTGCCCCAGCGCAGGTTATCCTTGACCGTGCCGGAAAACAGCACATTCTTTTGCAGCACGACGCTGACCGCGCCGCGCAGCGCCTCAAGGTCGTATTTGCGCACATCTCTGCCGCCGACCTTGACGCAGCCCTCGCTCACATCGTAAAGGCGCGGGATGAGCTGCACGAGGGTCGACTTGCTCGAACCCGTACCGCCGAGGATGCCGACGGTCATGCCTGAGTCGATGTGCAGGTTGATGTCCTGCAGCGCGAATTTCTTCGCCTGTGCGGAGTACTTGAAGCTGACGTTTTCAAAGTCGATGGAGCCGTCCTTCACGTCCATCGCGGGAGATGCGGGATCGGTGAGCGCGGGCTTTTCCTCGAGTACCTCGCAGATACGGACGAAGGACTCATACGACATCGTCATCATCACGTAGATCATCGAGATCATCATCAGCGACATTAAGATCTGCATGCCGTAGGTCAGCATGGCCGAGAGCTGGCCAACGTCGATGGTCGTGCCGCCGTTCGTGATGATGATCCGCGAGCCGACAAATAGCACGAAGATCATGTTGAAGTATACGCAGAACTGCATCAGCGGCGCGTTGAGCGCGACGACGCGCTCGGCGAAGGTGAAGTCCTTGGCGATATCGTGCGAGGCCGCGGCGAACTTCTGCTTTTCATACCCTTCGCGGGCAAAGCCCTTGACCACGCGCATCGCGCGCACATTTTCCTCGACCGATTCATTGAGCTTATCGTACTTGCGGAACACCGCGCGGAACGCGGGCATTGCCTTACGTGCGATCAGAAGAAGTCCGATTACCAGCACGGGAATGATAATGAGGAATGTCGTCGCCAGCGCGCCGCCCATGATATAGGCCATGATGACGGCGAAGAGGAACATCAGCGGTGCGCGTACCGCGATGCGGATGCACATCATAAAGGACATCTGCACATTGTTGATATCGGTCGTCATGCGCGTGACGAGCGAGGCGGAGGAGAATTTGTCGATATTTTCAAACGCGAAGCTCTGCACGCGGGTGAAAACATCGTGGCGGACGTTTTTGGCAAAGCCGGCGCTCGCGCGCGAGCCGTAAAGCCCGCCGAGCGCGCCGCAGCCGAGCGACACGAGCGACATCAGGATGAGCCCAAGGCCCACGCGCACAACGCCGCTGAGCTCCGCGCCGCCCTTGATCTCGTTGACGAGGTTAGCGGTGAAAAACGGGATCAGCACTTCAATCGCGACCTCGCCGACCATGCACAAGAGCGTCAGGATCGTGGGCTTTTTATACTCGCGGATGCAGCCCATGAAGCGATGGATCATATTCATCGGCAGTGGCCTCCTTTCTTAGTTTGTGGGGGACAGTCGGGCAGCTTGCCCTGCTCGATCATGTGCTTGCGTTTGGCCTCAAAGGTGTCGTGGATGGTGCGAAGCGCCGTGCAGAAGGTCTCGCGCTCTTCGCCTTCGAGCTGGTCGAAAAACGCGCGGAACTCCGCCGCATCCTTCTCTAAAAAGCTCGCCACGTATTCGTCGGCCTTCTCAGTCGCCCGCAGGCGGATGACGCGGCGGTCGTCGGGGTCGCTCAGCCGCTCGGCAAAGCCGCCCTCGACCAGCTTGTCGACGAGTTTGCTCATCTGCTGCTTGGGCATGCGGGCAAAGTTTGCAAGCTCTGTCATCGTCATCATGCGGCCGCTGCGGCGCATCGACTGGATGCAGTAGTACATGTCAAGGCTGACGCCGTCGTTCAGCATGCGCTTGAACGGACGGGCAAACCAGTAGTGCCATGCGGGGATCGTGTCGAGCAGCAGCTCCTGGATCTCGTTGGTCTGCATGTGGTTCTCCTTTCTTGAAAATACTTAGATAGTCAACCTGAATTGACTATCACTTTGAATTGACAGTGCTTAGGATACAACAATTAAAAACGAATTGCAAGAGGAAAATGCACTCATTTTTCGACAAAAAAACGGTGGCCGGAAGCCACCGCTTTTTGACTGAATTATTGCTTGAGCTTTACGTTGTTTCTGATGGTGCGTTCGCTGCGCGGACGGTTCGTCAGGCGTTGCAGCACGGCGCTGATCTGCCCCTCGGCGGCTTCGACCTCGGCATGGAACGCGCGGGCGGAGACGCGCAGCGCCCCGTGGCCGAGGATGATGATCTGCTTGGGGCCGTCGGATGTCGCCACGCGCACGCGGCGTTCGCGGCGCAGCTCGTAGGTCGCGCGCTCGATGTAGGTGTCGGCAGTCTCAGCCTCTTTCGTGTAGACGACCTTGACGCCGTGCACCGTCTGCACACTGCCGGGGTTGCCCTTGACCTTATAGGCGTCGAACACGACGATGACGCGGCACTTGCGAAAGCCCTGATAGTTGGCGAGAAGGTCGATCAGCGCGCCGCGCGCCGCGGCGACATCCTGCGCGGCGAGCCGATGGAGCTCGTCCCACGCGAAGATGATGTTGTAGCCGTCGACGAGCAGATATTCCGTGTCCTCTGAGTGGATCGTGACGTCATAGTGATCGGCGAGCGAGGTGCGCGCGGGCTTTTTGCTCGGTTCGAACGCGCGGCGCTCGACCTTGCCGTATGTGCACTCGAAAATGTCCTGCAATTCCTTGTCCTCGGCATATGCGCCGCCTGCGCCGACGCCGCGTCGGGGGAGCGGCGCGGGCGCTTCTTCGACGGCCTCTTCACCAAGGCGGATGCCGCTGTCGCAGTGAACATGCGCGGGAACTTCATTCCACGGGACCGTGATGCTGCCGCCGTGGTCGCAGAAGACGGAGGACGCGGGATTATCCGTGTCGCGCTCGGCGTCGTAGCCAAGGGACGCGACGATCTCGTCCTGATTTTGGCAGGCCTCATACCCGCGCACGGCGCAGGAGAGCTGTCCGCGGCCGCGGGTGTAGGCCGCGACATCGGCAAAGTAGTCGCGCAGCGTGCGCACCGGCGCATAGCCCGTGAGTACGGCGTTTTCCCCCTCGTTCTGCGGCGGTTCGACGGTGCCGCCCATGTTCTGGAGGTCGGTCATCGCGCGGCCGACGCACTCGGCGGGCACCTCGAGACGGAAGTCGTAATACGGCTCGAGCAGCACATTTTCCGCCTGCATCAAGCCCTGCCGCACGGCACGGTACGTCGCTTGACGGAAGTCGCCGCCCTCGGTGTGCTTCAGATGCGCGCGGCCCGCGACAAGTGTGAACTTCACATCCGTCAACGGTGAGCCGGTCAGCACGCCCGCGTGCTCGCGCTCTAAAAGATGGGTGAAAATCAGCCGCTGCCAGTTGAGGTCGAGCGCGTCCGTCGGCACGTTTGACGCAAGCTGGATGCCCGCCCCGAGCGGAAGCGGCTCCATTAGAAGCTGTACTTCCGCATAGTGGCGCAGGGGCTCGAAATGTCCCATGCCGAGGACGGGGGCGGCGATGGTCTCGCGATAGACGATGCTGCCCTCGCCGAAGGTCACGTCGAGGCCGAAGCGGTCGAGGATGCGGCGGCGCAGAATTTCGAGCTGAATTTTGCCCATGAGCTGCACGTGGATCTGCCCGTAGCGCTCGTCCCAGACGATGCGCAGCATCGGGTCCTCTTCTTCAAGCTCGCGGAGCTTTATAAGCGCGCTGTGCGCGTCCGCGCCGTCGGGTAGGATGAGCTGATAGGTCAAAACCGGCTGCAAAAGCGGGGCGGACGCCTCCGCCTCCGCGCCGAGGCCGAGACCAACATAGCTGTGGCTGAGGCCCGTGACGGCGACGACGCTGCCCGCGCCCGCCTCTTCGAGCGCGCGGAATTTGACGCCGGAGTAAAGCCGCAGCTGATCGGCCTTTTCATTGTAGTTCTGATTCTGCGCGCGATAGGTGAGAGGTGCCTTCACGCGCAGCGCGCCGCCTGTGACCTTGAGCCACGTGAGCCGCGCGCCCTGCGCGTCGCGCGAGATCTTGAAGACCTTTGCGCCGAATTCCTTCGGATAGACCGGCTCGCGCGTGAAGCACGCGAGCGCGGTGAGAAAGTCCTCCACGCCGTCCAGCTTGAGCGCCGAACCGAAAAAGCAGGGGAAGACCTTGCGGTTTTTGACCATCTCAGCAATCAGAGCGTCGTCGATTTTTCCACGCTCCAAAAGCTGCTCGAGCGCCGCCTCGTCGCAGAGGGCGAGCGCTTCGTCGCGCGTTTCCTGCGATGCGGAGAAATCAGCGCATTCCGCGCTCAGTGTCGCCGTGAGCTGGCGCAGAAGCGCGTCCTTGTCCGCGCCCGCCAAGTCCATCTTGTTGATGAAAAGAAACGTCGGTACCTCGTAGCGCGTGAGCAGGCGCCAGAGCGTTCGCGTGTGGCTCTGCACGCCGTCGCTGCCGCTGATGACGAGCACTGCGTAGTCGAGCACCGACAGCGTGCGCTCCATCTCGGCGGAGAAATCGACGTGGCCCGGCGTGTCAAGCAGCGTGAACTCCTTATCGCCCGCAAACAGCATTGCCTGCTTGGAAAAGATCGTGATGCCGCGCTCGCGCTCGAGCGCGTCGGTGTCGAGGAAGGCGTCGCCGTGGTCGACGCGGCCGAGCTTCCGCAGTGCGCCGGAGGCGTATAAAAGCCCCTCGGACAGGGTCGTTTTTCCCGAGTCGACGTGGGCGAGAATGCCGATGCAAATATGTTTCATAGTAAAAAGCTGCCTTTTTTGTGTGTTCGTATCGCTTCTATTATGGCAGATTTGCCCCGAGGGTTCAACGATGATTTTTCTTCTTTCGCGCGCGGCGGGAGCGATGGCGTAAAGAATACAAAAAAGCAGCACGGTCTTTTGACTTCTGACGGTCAAAAAACGGTGCTGCTTTGCTGCTTGGTGCGGGCATGGGGACTTGAACCCCAACGCCTTGCGGCACGAGAACCTAAATCTCGCATGTCTGCCAATTTCATCATGCCCGCATATATTTTACTATATCATATCTCTTTCACGGCGGCAAGGAGAAAATTCATTGCAATGCGCGCCTGCGCGATTTATAATGAAGCAGCGCGCGATTTATGACCGCGCAGCACCGACTATAGGAGGACTCCGCCGTGCAGAACGCTTATCCGGACTATTATCCGCTTTTCCATTGCATCGCCGACCGCTGCCGACACAACTGCTGCATCGGCTGGGAGATCGACGTGGACGGGGATTCCCTCGCCGCCTACGATCAGATCGGCGGCGAGATGGGCGAGCGCCTGCATAAATGTATCGACCGCAGCGGCGAGATGCCGCACTTTCTCCTCGGCGAGCAGGAGCGCTGCCCGTTTTTGAACGGCAAAAACCTTTGCGATCTCATTTTATACGGCGGGGAGGGTATGCTCTGCCAGATCTGCACCGACCACCCGCGCTACCGCAGCTTTTTTTCGGAGCGCACGGAGATTGGCGTTGGCCTCTGCTGCGAGGAGGCCGCGCGCCTCATTTTGACCAGGCCGGAGAAAACAATGCTTGTCACGACGGGCGAAGGCGAGCTCGACGAAGAGGAGACGGCGCTGCTCACGCTGCGCGACCATCTTTTCGCCATCGCACAGAACCGCGAGGAACCGATCAATCAGCGGATGGAACAAATTTTATCGGCCTGCGGTGCGCACGTGCCGGACGTCCCGCTTGCGCAGTGGGCAGAATTTTATCTCTCGCTCGAGCGCATGGACGAGGCGTGGACAGGCATTTTGGAAGCGCTGCGCGAGCACGCAGATGAGTTGCCGCTCGACGATTTTGCCGCGCACATGAAAGGACGCGAGACGGAGTATGAGCAGCTGCTCGTCTACTTCCTCTATCGTCACGTGCCGACGGCGCTCGACGACGGGGACGTGAGCAGCAAGGCGGCGTTCGCCGTGCTGTCTGTCCGGCTGCTTTTCTCGCTTGGTGCGCTGCACCTTTTGCTGCACGGCGAGTTCACGGTGGAGGATCAGATCGAGCTCTGCCGATTGTACAGCGCGGAGGTCGAGTATTCCGACGATAATATGGACGCGCTCTTCGACGCGCTGCTATAACGAAAATGCCGCCCGGTTCGACACGGGACGGCATTTTTTGCGCTTTTTGGTTGATTCTTATGTAAACCTGTGGTATCATGGAAAAACATTTTAGAGAGTGGGCGTTTTCGCCCGATTCCGGCAAAAGGAGAGAAACGAGATGAAGCAGAACATGAGAAAGAGATCGCCGCTGGCCGTGCTTCTGGCGCTGTGCCTTGCTGTGCAGCTCTGCGTGCCCGCCGCGATGGCGAGCAATCGGCTGATGCGCGCGGGCGACGCGGCCATTGCGCAGATCGAAGAGGAAGAGGGCTTCCGCGCGGAGAAGTATTCCTCCGGCGGCAAGTGGTACATCGGCTACGGCACGGAGTGCGGTGCCGAGGATTATCCCGAGGGCATCACGCGCGAAGAGGCGGAGCTTCTTCTGATGAGCAAGGTCGAGGCGTATGAGGCCAAGCTCAACGACTTTTTTGGCCGCTACGACGTCACGCCCACGCAGGGGCAGTTCGACGCGCTGATCTGCTTCAGCTACAATTTCGGCACCGGTTGGATGAGCGGCACGAGCGACTTGGTCAAGATCGCCCGCGGCGAGAAGGACGCGACGCGCCTTGAAGTGGCGCATGCGTTCGGCGAATGGTGCCATTCCGGCGGACAGGCCCAGGCGGGCCTTGCCGACCGCCGCCTGCAGGAGGCTGCCATTTATTTAGATGACGACACCCGCGCGGCGGAGAACGAGTTTGCGTATCTCATCATCAATATGGAAAGCGGTACGTCCTACGAGACGGACTTTGCCGTCTACGAGATCGGCAAGACCTACGGTAGCTTCCCCAAAGCGGAAAAGCTCGGCTACGGCTTTGCCGGCTTCCGGACGAGCGACGGCAAGACCATCACGGAAAACAGCATCGTGAACGGTAACGCGGTCGTCACGGCGCAGTGGACGGCGACGAGCTACACCGGCAAGACCTATACCGACGTCAACAAGTCCGACTGGTTCTATAACTATGTCATGGAGCTGAGCGAGCAGGGCATCGTCGGCGGCAACGGCGACGGCACGTTTGCCCCCAACCGTCCCACGAGCACGGGCGAAATGCTCAAGCTCGTGCTGCTCTCGACCGGCCACAAGGAGCAGAAGCCCAGCACGGCGCACTGGGCAAGCGGCTACGCGACCTACGCCTATTCCATGGGCTTTGCCGCGCAGAATTACAGCGACTATCAGCTTGACAACGGCATCAGTCGCCTCGATGTGGCGCGCTTTGCGGCCAAGGCGCTGGGCTATGGCGCATCCAACACGACCTCTCCCTTTGCCGACGTGAACGACGGCTATGTGACGGCGCTCTGTGAAGCGGGCGTGTTCATCGGCACGAAGGTCGGCGACCTGACGTATTTCTACCCCAACAGCAGCATCACGCGCGCGGAGGTGGCGACGATCGTTTACCGCATCTATCAGCTCAGCTCGCTCGACCAGAAGCAGAAGATCTACTACAAGGACTACACGCTCGATGTGCTCGAGGGTGTGCCGACGAACACCTATAATCAGTCTGCGTTCGTCAAGAACGGCAGCATCATGACCTACAACGATCCCAGCGTGCGCACGCGCGTCGGTATCGACGTGTCGCAGTATCAGGGCGATGTGGACTGGAACGCGGTCGCGCGCACTGATGTGGACTTTGTCATCGCGCGCGTGGGCGGCCGCGGCTACACTGTGGGCGCGATCTATGACGACACGAAGTTTGACGAGTATGCCGACGGCGCGGCGAGAGCGGGCCTTCAGGTGGGCGCTTACTTCTTCTCGCAGGCTGTGAGCGTGGCAGAGGCGCAGGAGGAGGCCTATCACGTGCTCGACAAGCTGCGCGGACACAACATTACCGGCCCCGTCGTCTTCGACTGGGAGGTCATCGGCAAGAGCGAGGCGCGCACCTACGGCATCGAGACCGGCGTGCTCTGCGCTGCGGCGAACGCCTTCTGCAAGATCATCAAGGACGCGGGCTACGACCCGATGATCTACATCACCGACTACGCGGGTTATGTCAAGTATGACCTCAGCGAGGTCATGGATTACCCGCTGTGGTACGCGCGCTACGATGTGGACGCGCCCTCGTTCTACTACGATTTTGCCATGTGGCAGTATTCATCCAAGGGCAGCGTGGACGGCATCAAGGGCAACGTCGATATGGACATCTGGTTCATCAAGTAAATGAAAATAAGAGAAGGCGATGGCCGTACGGCCATCGCCTTTTTCGTTGCGATTTTTCTTAGAGCTCGATCAGCTCATACTCTCTCGAACCGAAGCCGAGTTCGGCGGCGGCCTCCACGGTGTGGACGCCGTTGAGGCTCTCGATGCGCTCAACGAGGTGGTCGCGGCCCGGATCGTCGGACGCGTAGACGAGGTCGAGGCACGCCTGGTCGATGGCGATGGGGTCAAGGGAGGCGAGAATGCCGATATCTTTCATACACGGATCCTCCGCCACGGCGCAGCAGTCACAGTCGACGGACATGTTCTTCATCACGTTGATGTAGACGATCTTGCCGTCGAAAAGCTTGACGACGGACTCCGCCGCGTCGGCCATGGACTCAAGGAAGGCATTCTGCTCGGTCGTCCACATCTCTTCGGGCTTGCCCGCGCCGTGGATGTTCGCCTTGCCTGCGCTGGACGCGCATCCGATGGAGAGCTGTTTGAGCGCGCCGCCGAAGCCGCCCATCGGGTGGCCCTTGAAGTGGGAAAGAACGAGCATGGAATCATAATTTTTGATATTCTTGCCGACCAGATTCTTCTGGATGCGCTTGCCGTTCGGGATGGGGAGCTCAAGATCGGGACCCTCGGCATCGAGAATGTCGACATCGAAGAGCTTGCTCCAGCCGTGTTTGATCATCGTGCGGCGGTGGGCGTCGGTCGTGTTGCGCTCGCCGGGATAGGCGGTGTTGCACTCAACGATAGTGCCGTGTACGGCCTCGACCATCGGCTGCCAGAACTCGGGCGTCAGAAAGTTCTGGTTGCCCGGTTCTCCGGAGTGAACCTTGACGGCGACCTTACCGGGCAGCTCGAGCCCCACGGCCTTGTAGAGCTCCACGACCTTTTCCGGCGTGATCTGCTCGGAAAAATAAACCTTTGCTTTCATATTTTGATCCTCCTGCGGTGGATTGTTTACTGCTTGGGACGTATCTAATGCGAAGCGTCCCTATAAAAACAGCATAAAGCAAAAGTGTGCGGGATGCAAATGAAAAAAATGAATGGACACGTTTTTTGGCTGAATTCCCGCGCGGAGGTGTATATTTCTGAGGCGTTTGCAGAGGAAATACTTGATTTTGACGCGGGAAGATACTATAATCATTTTCTAATTGTGATATGACTGTTTCTGATAGATTGCGAGGATTAGCTATGGACAAAGCAAAAAAGAACACCGTCATCCATGCGGCGGCTGACCGCATGGCGGCGAACTACAAGAGCTCTCAGATCCCCATGTACGGCGATGCGCTGCGCATGCCCAACCGTAATGCGGTCATCGAGATCATCCGCGACTGTCAGAAGCTCATTTTCCCTGTTTACTACGGCGACCGCGACCTCTTGAAGCTGCCGCCGGAGCAATACAGCGCGCTTTTGATGGAGCACATCCACGAAAAGCTGACGTGCCAGATCACGCTGACGATGCCGGAGTGCGACGAGAACTGCGAAGTGGCCTATGCGATCAGCACGGCATTCATCGAGCGCATCCCTGCCATTCAGGAGTTGCTGCTCAAGGACCTGTCGGCGAACTTTGAGGGCGATCCTGCGGCTTACAGCAAGGAGGAGGTCCTGCTCTCGTACCCCGGCATGTTTGCCATCTTCATCTACCGCATCGCACACGAGCTGTATGAGAACAAGGTCGCGATGATCCCGCGCATGATGTCGGAATACGCGCACTCGCAGACCGGTATCGACATCAACCCCGGCGCGAAGATCGGCGAATACTTCTTCATCGACCACGGTACGGGCGTCGTCGTCGGCGAGACGACGATCATCGGCGACAACGTCAAGCTCTATCAGGGCGCGACGCTCGGCGCGCTCTCGCCCGCGGGTATGGCGACGAACCCGAATGTGCGCCGCCACCCGAAGGTCGGCAACAACGTCGTCATCTACGCAAACTCCACGCTGCTCGGCGGTGCGACGGAGATCGGCGACAATGTCGTCGTCGGTGGCAACGCGTTTCTGACCTCATCGGTCGCGCCAAACACGGTCGTGAGCGTCAAAAATCCGGAGATGACGTTCCGCGGCAAGCACCACAGGGGATGATCCTGACGGAGGGGGCGCGCGTCCGCCTGCGGATGATGCGGCGGGAGGACGCGGACGAATTATACGCCCTGCTCTCGGATGAAGCGGTGATGCGCTGGCTGGAGCCGCCGTTTAACCGCGCGCAGGCCGAGCGCTTTTTGGAGCAGGCGGGACTTTCCGAGCCGCCGCTCATCTATGCCGCGGAGAATATGGCGGGAGAATTTCTCGGCTACGCCATCTACCACGACTATGACGAGTACAGCCGGGAGCTCGGCTGGGTGCTCAAGCCTGCCTTTTGGCACAAGGGCTATGCGGACGAAATGACGGACCTTCTGACCGCGCTTGCGCGGCGGGAGGGGAAGAATGCCGTGATCGAATGCGTCCCCGAACAGACGGCGAGCGCGCACATCGCGCGCAGGCACGGCTTTTCGTATGAGGGCCGCGCGGACAGCTGTGACGTTTACCGCCTGCGCTGTGAAAAATAAGAAAGAGGGCGCTTCCCAAGCTGGGAAGCGCCCTCTTTGTGCTGCTGTTTTGCTTTGCGCCGATGGATAGTGGATGGAAAGCGGCAGAAGAGCGCACAAAAGCCGACGGGGAGGAGGACCTGCCGGCTTTTGTGCTGCATTGAGAAAAAGAGAAAAAAGAATGGTGACAAATTAAAATATGCTTTACAGCAGCATGACGCCCGCATCCTCGCAGGTCTTGCGCGTGGCTTCGTCCCACAGGGAGACCTGTACCTCGCCGATGTGCGCGGTGCCGATGAGCAGCATGCACAGGCGGCTCTGGCCGATGCCGCCGCCCATGGTCAGGGGCAACTCGCCATTCAGCAGCATCTTGTGGAAGGGGAGCGCGCGGCGGTCGTCGCAGCCGGCGATCGTCAGCTGGGAGTCGAGGGACTTGGGGTCGACGCGGATACCCATGGAAGAGATCTCGAACGCATGGCCGAGCACTTCGTTCCAGTAGAGGATATCGCCGTTGAGCTCCCAATCGTCATAGTCGGGGGCGCGGCCGTCGTGCTTGATGCCGGACTTTAAGATCTTGCCGATCTGCATCAGGAAAACGACGCCCTTCTTCTTGCAGATCTCATCCTCGCGCTGCTTGGGTGTCAGGTCGGGATAGAGGTCTTCGAGCTCCTGCGTGGTGATGAAGAAGACCTCACTGGGGAGCTTGGTGTGCAGGGAGGGGAAAGCGACATTCAGCGCGCTGCTCGTCTCGCTGACGGCGGAGACGATATCGCGCACGGTGCGCTTGAGATAAGCGACGTTGCGGTCCTCGGCGGAGATGACCTTTTCCCAGTCCCACTGGTCCACATAGATGGAGTGAAGGTTGTCGACCTCTTCGTCGCGGCGGATGGCGTTCATGTCGGTGAACAGGCCCTTGCCGACCTTGAAGTCGTAGCGCTTGAGCGCAAGACGCTTCCACTTGGCCAGCGAATGAACGACCTGGGCATTGGTGCCGACGTCGGGAATGTCAAAGGAGACGGGACGCTCGACGCCGTTGAGGTTGTCGTTCAGACCAGAATTTTCATCCACGAACAGCGGAGCAGAAACCCGGCGGAGATTGAGGGCATTGCTCAGATTGACCTGAAAATTGCTCTTGATGAATTCGATGGCGCGCTGCATTTCATAGACAGACAGCGGGGTGTGGTAGTCCTGCGGGATATAGACTTTGCTCATACCGGTTTCACTCCTTAAGAAAAAGTATGCGCTAATTATAATCAGGCATATTAGGAAATTCAATAGTGAAATTTTAAGTAGTTGAGCTTGCAAAATGAGAAATTTTTGTCGACATGGTCAGCAATATGGAAAAACTTAATCCTTTTGCCCGTTGCAATCTGAAAGCACGCGTGATAGACTGCATAATGAGATAAAATGCAGATAGGAGGCTCTTTTGTGAGAACACTCTTGAAAGGCGCGGACATTCTGCTGCGCAAGGAAAACGGATATGAAACGCTGCACGGCGCCTATCTCGGCGTCGATGAGGCGAAGATCGACTATATCGGTGAGGAAAAACCCGAAAAGGCCTATGACCTTGAAAAGAACATGAGCGGCAGGCTCCTTGCCCCGGGACTCATCAACTGCCACAGCCATATCGCCATGACGCTGATGCGCGGCATCGGCAGCGGACTGCCTTTGCAGGACTGGCTCTTCAAGGCCATTTTTCCGATCGAGGACAAGCTCGTGCGCGAGGATATCGCTGCGGCGAGCCGCTTTGCCCTGATCGAGATGATCGCGGGCGGCACGACGAGCTTTTCCGATATGTACTTTTTCCCCGAGGAGACCGTCTGGGCGGTCGAAGAGGCGGGGATCAAGGCGAACCTGAACCGCTGTGTGCAGTGCTTTGACGAAAACCAGACCGTGGAGCAGAACACGCAGATCCCCGAATCGCTCGCGCTTTTTGAAAAGTACCACGGCGCGGCGGACGGGCGCATTCACATTGACTTTTCCATCCACGCGGAGTATACCTGCAAGAGCCATATCGTCAAGGCGTACAGTGACCTCTGCCGCGAAAAGGGCGGGCGCATGCACATCCACCTCGCCGAGACCGCGCGCGAGCAGCGCGAGTGCATCGAGCGCTACGGCAAAACGCCGACGGAGTGGTTCGAATCGCTCGGCACGTTCGATTCGCCCACGGCGGCGGCGCACTGCGTCGCGGTGACGGAGCGCGACATGGACATTCTGAAGGCCCACGGCGTCAGCGTCATCCACAACCCGACGTCGAACTTAAAGCTCGGCAGCGGCTTTGCCCCCATCCGCCAGATGATGGACAAGGGCATCAACGTGACGCTCGGCACCGACGGCACGGCCAGCAACAACAATTTAAATATGTTCGAGGAGATGCACCTCGCTGAGATCATGCACGACGGCTATCACAACGACCCGACGCTGATCTCCACGCAGGAGGTGCTCGATATGGCGACGGTCAACGGCGCAAAATTGCAGGGCCGCGACGACACCGGCGTGCTGGCTGTCGGCAAAAAGGCTGACATCATTGCCATTGATCTGAGCAAGCCCCACCTCTATCCCAATTTCGACACGCCCGCGCTCCTGACCTGCTCGGCGCAGGCGGGCGACGTGTGCATGACGATGGTGGACGGCAATATTTTATATGAAAACGGTGAATTCAAGACGCTGGACGAGAACAAGGTGCGCGCCGACATGGAGCGTGCCGTTGAGCGCCTTTATAGAAAGTGAGAGAGAAGAAACATGGAGAGAGCGGACAAAGACCTCGCCTTTTTGCTGCGCTACGAGAATGTCGCGTGGTTTGAAGACGGCGAGGTGCGCATCTTAGACCGGCGCATTTACCCCGCAAAGGTCGAATTTGTCACCTGCCGCACACATCAGGAAGTCGCGCGAGCCATCACCGACATGGTGACGCAGAGCGCGGGCCCCTACACGGCGGCGCCGATGGGCATGGCGCTCGCGGCGTGGGAATGCCGCGGCAAATCGGCGGACGAGCAGATGGAATACCTCAAGAAAGCGGCTTACACCATTTCCCACGCGCGCCCCACGACGCAAAAGCGCATGACGCTTCTGTGCGACATCTGCCTGAAAGAGGCCGAGCGCGCGCTTTCAGCGGGGGAGAATGTGGCCGAGGCCATCAAGAATAAGACCATCGAGCTCAACAACGTGCGCTATAACAGAATGGCGAAGATCGGCTCGTACTTAGTCGATATGTTCCCCGACAACGGAACGGTGATGACGCACTGCTTCGCCGAGACTATCGTCGGCACGATGCTTCGTGAGTGCCGCAGCCGCGGCAAAAACATCCGGCTGTTCTGCCCCGAAACGCGCCCGTATTTTCAGGGCGCGCGCCTGACGGCGTCCGTCTGCCACGACATGGGCTTTGACGTGACGGTCATCTCCGACAATATGCCGGCGTTCGTCATGCAGAACGAAAAGGTCGACGTTTTCACCACCGCGGCGGACGCCATCTGCTGTGACGGCCATGTCGTCAATAAAGTGGGCACGTTCCAGAACGCCATCGTCGCCAAGTACATGGGCATCCCGTACTTCGTCACCGGCGCGCCCGATCAGGGACACGAGACGGTGGACAGCATTCACATCGAAATGCGCGACCCGAACTTCACGCTCCAAGCCATGGGCGTGCGCACGGCGATGGAGGGTGTGAAGGGCTACTATCCCGCCTTCGATATCACGCCGCCGCATCTCGTTTCGGGCGTCGTGACCGACCTTGGTATTTATTCTCCCTACGATCTGCACCGCTATTTTACGGACGGCAGCATCGGCAGGGACAATCTGGTGATCTGAATGGAACAAAATCTGGACATTCTTCGTCAGGAGATCGTGGACAAATCGCTTGAAGCGTTCCGTGAGGGCCTGTTTTCCGGCACGAGCGGCAACATGAGCTGCCGCGTCGCGCCCGATGAAATGCTCATCACGCCGACGTCCGTGCGCTATGACATGCTGCGCGCGCAGGACATCGTGCGCATGAAGCTCGACGGCACGGTGCTCGAAGGGGTATTGCAGCCCTCGAGCGAGTGGCGCATGCACGCGGCGGTCTACAAGGCGTATGGCGAGACGAACGCCGTCTTCCACACGCACTCACCCTATGCCACGGCGTTTGCCGTCGTGCGGAAGAGCATCCCCGCGGTGTTGATCGAATCGTGCATCTTTTTGGGCGGCGACATCCGCTGCGCGGACTACGCCGCGCCGGGGACTGAGGCCGTCGGCACGAACGCCATCCCCGCGCTCAGGGACCGCGGCGGCTGCACGCTCGCCAATCACGGCGTGCTCGCCGTGGGGAAGGACCTTGCGCAGGCATATCTGCGCGCGGAATACATCGAAGATGTCGCCAAGGTCTACACCTTTTCCAAGGTTCTCGGCACGCCGGTGGAGCTTGCCTCTCTTTAACGAGAAAAACAGTGCGGAGACCGCACAAGGAGAATACAAATGAAAAGCATACTGAAAAGAAACCGCATTCTGGCCGTCATTGCGCTGATCGGCCTGCTCGCTTCGCTCGTGCCGCTTATTTCGCGTGTGCAGGCGGAGAAGAGCAACAAGTATTACGACATCGTCCTCGACTACAACAGCATGCGCTCGATGGCGCGCCAATCCTCGCAGTCAGAGGACGAGTGGATCGATTTCTTCAAGTCGCTCGGCGTCGACAAGGTCGCGCTCAGCGAGGCGAGCGCCCTCAACCTGCACAATAACGCGGCCATCCCCGTCCACGCGATGACCGTGAAAAAGGCGGCGGAGAGCTACGGATGGGAAGATCAGTACCCCGCCGAGGTCGCGCAATGGCTGCGTGAGAGCACCGATGTGAGCGACGCGATCATCTGGACGGAGACCGCCGCGAGCTATGAGTGGATCCTGAACGCTTTCGAGGCCCGTTTTGAGGACTTTGAGGCCAAGACGTATCTGGAGGGCGAGCACGGCTTCATCTTCATCCAGCAGCAGAAAAACGGCATGAAGGGCGAAAAGCTGCTCGACCTGTGCCTCGGCATCTGGCCGGACACGGTGGAGCTGTTTGAGCGCCACGGCTACCAGATCATCCCGCGCTCTGTGACGGAAAAGAACATGAACGGCACGAAATTTGCCGAGGCCTATATCGAAGTGCTCAAGCACTTCAACGCGCCGTACTTTATGAACAACGGCGACGAGCTCGTCGGCTATGAGGATGACGAGAGCCTGGAGCTTCTGACGCAGTATCTCAACGAGAGCGGCGCGAGCGTCGCCATGATGGAGCAGAACGACCAGAGCCAGAACCTTGTCTGGCCCGGCGTTGAAGAACTGCTCGACAACACGGGCTATCGCGGTGTGCGCGTTTTCAACGAGTGGGCCTACATCCAGAACCGCTATCAGTACTGCGGCTACGAAGGCCCCGAGGAGATCACGAACACGTTCTTTAGAGCCATCGCCGAGCGTAATTGCAAGATCATCTTCCTCAAGATGATCTTAGAGCCGGATAGCGATGTCAGCTGGGACGCTGACGAGAAGAAGTGGGTCTACATCACCGACCCTGCCGACTATGAGCAGATGCTCACGGACCTCGACGCGCGCTTGGAGCCCCTCGGCTACACGCACGCGACCGTGCCCGCGATGGAGCTGAAAGCGCCGTCCATGGCGCTCAAGGTACTGCAGGGCACCAGCACGGCGGCGCTCATCGTGATCCTGCTTGATCTATTCTTCTTTATCGGCAAGCGCTGGCGCACGATCCTGTTTGCCGTCGGCGCGCTCGGCCTTGCCGGCCTCGCGGTGCTGAAGCCCTCGGTGTTCCGCCTGATCCTTTCGATGTCCGGCGGTATCGTGATGCCGTCGATTGCCGCTGTCGGTCTGTGCCGCGTACTGCTCGAAAAGAGACGCAGCGAGCCGCAGATCAAGTTCGGCAAGCTGCTTGGCTTTACGCTTGGCACAGCCATCGCGACCATTCTGACGGCATTCTGCGGGTCGCTGCTCGCATCGTCTGCGCTCTCGCAGCTCTCGTATATTCTCGAGATCGACCTGTACCGCGGCGTCAAGCTCATGCAGCTTATCCCCATCGCGCTCTTCATGCTCGCCTATCTTCTGGTCTACGCCTATGAGGAGACCGGCGCGCGCGAGGCCGTCCTCGCCCACGCGGGACAGCGCGGGGAGAAGAACCGCGTCAAGCGATTCAACGCCTATTTCGGCGAGCTGATGCAGACGCCGATGAAACTCGGCTGGTTCCTTGCAATCGTCGTCATCGCGGTGGCGGCGGTGTTCATGCTGCTGGTGTTCGCCTACTATATGTACCGCACCGGCAACTCGACCACGACGTCGGCAAGGGAGCTTGCGTTCCGCAACTTCCTGGAAAATGCGCTCATTGCCCGCCCGCGCACGAAGGAAATGATTGTCGGCTGGCCGATGCTGATGCTTTTCATCTGGTCGCTGCGCCGCAGAATGAAGTTCCTGCCGATGATCTTCGGCACGGGCATGACCATCGGCCTTGTCAGCGTGGTCAACACGTTCCTGCACATCCGCACGCCGTTTTTGCTGAGCCTGCTGCGCACCGGCTGGGGCATCCTCTTCGGACTTCTCATCGGCACAGCCGTGGTCATTGTGGCGGAGCTCATTTACCGCCTTGTGCGCAGGATCTGCGGGGTGACGAATGGTTAACATTCTGATCTCGGGCTATTACGGCTTCGACAACATCGGCGACGAGTCCATCCTGCGCACGCTCGTCTCGTCGCTGCGCGAGCACATTCCCGACTGCTCGCTCACGGTGCTCTCGCACAATCCCGCCTCCACGCGCGAAAAATACGGCGTCGAGGCGGTGGACCGCATGTCGCCGGTGGCGATTTTACGCGCGGTGAAAAAGTGCGACATGCTCATTTCCGGCGGCGGCAGCCTTTTGCAGGATGTGACGAGCAGCAAGAGCTTACACTATTACCTCTCCATCATCCGCTGCGCGGAATTCTTCCATAAAAAGGTCTTCATCTATTCTCAGGGCATCGGCCCCATCGACCGCCCCGGCAACCGCCGCGCCGCGGCGGCGGCGCTCAAGCGGGCGGACGGTATCGTCGTGCGCGACGAGCGGTCTGCGGCGCTTTTGGAGGAAATCGGCATCGCGCGCGACAAGGTCGTCATCACGGCGGACCCCGTCATCCGCATGAAAAAGCCCGATGGCGATGTCGGCGCGGAGATCCTGCGAAAGGCAGGTGTCTCGCTGGATGGCCGTCTAACTGTCGGCTGGGCCATCCGTGAGCGGGACACAGACAGCCGCTTTGTCAAAGAGCTTTTGCGCTCCATCCAGATGATGAAGGACAAGTACAACGCGCAGTCCGTGCTCATCCCGTTCCACTATGAAGAGGACGGCGAGGTCTGCCGCCACATCGCGGCGCAGCTGCCCGATGACACGGCGGTGTGCCTGAATGAAAAGTACCTCTCCGAGGATATGCTCTCCATCATCGGCAACATGGACCTGCTCGTCGGTGTGCGCCTGCATTCGCTCATCTATGCCGCCATCATGGGCGTGCCGCTCATCGGCATTTCGTATGATCCCAAGTGCACGGCGTTTTTAAACTCCGTGGGGCTCGACAAGCTGAGCACGAAGGAGAACTTCACGGCGGAGCTCTTCCTGCCCGAGGCCGGGCGTGTGCTCGAAACGGGCAAGGAGCAGGTGCAGTGCGTCGAAGCGCATATGGCCAAGCTTTCGCGCAAGCTCGACACGAACGAGAAAATGATCTGCGCGATCATGGAGAAATCGAGGAAACATACCATGCAAGACCCTCAAAACAATACGGAAAAGAAGGATAAATCGGGCGTCCGCACGGCGGGCGCGATCAGCTTCGTCTTTCTGCTGACGCTGTTTGCCAAGCTCCTCGGCGTGGTGCGCGAAATGATGCAGGCCAATATCTTCGGCACCGGCATCGACGCGGACCTCTACACCGCGTCGTATAACTCGACGCTCTATCTCTTTACGACGATGTGCTACGCGCTGTGCATCGCGGCGGTGCCGATTTTGACGAAGGAATTTGCTGCCGACCGCAAGCGCGGCGAGAAAGCGGCCAACAACCTGTTGACCATCACGCTGCTCGGCTCGCTCGCGGCGGTCGTTTTGTGGCAGATCTTTGCCTCGACGCCGCTCGTCGGCACGATCTGGGACCTTGACGCGGCCGAGCTGCCGCGCCTTGCGAGCTATATCCGCATCATGGCCTGCGCGCTGCCGGTCGTGGCGGCGGCGTATCTGAACGTCGCCATCTTCCAGGCGACCGACCACTATGAATTGCAGGGCAGCATGAGCATCCCGTACAACGCATTCCTTGCGATCTTCCTTGTGACGCTGGGCGCAAAGTGGGGCATCAAGGGCGTCGTCATCGCGAGTTCGTGCGCGTGGCTCTTGCAGCTTGCCATGAGCATCCCGTATGCGAAGAAGGAACATTATGTCTACCGGCCGATGCTCGACCGCAAGGCGGACTATGTCGGCACGTACTTCAAGACCGCGCTCGTCACGGTGCTGACGACGTCGATCTTCCTGTTCTGCTACCTCATCGACACGGCGACCGCCACGGCGCTCAACGACAGCGCCGTCAGCGCGTTCTACTACGCCGACAAGCTCTTCACCCCGCTTACGACGAGCGTGCTCTACAGCATCAGCGCGGTCATGTTCCCGCGCTTTAACCGCGAGTTTACGAAGGAGGACTCGAAGGGGTACCTCGGCTACATCTGGAACGTGACGGAAAACACGCTGCTTTTCATCCTGCCGGTCTGCGCGATGATGTGCGCGTTCGGCACGGATATCATCCGCGTCATCTTTGAAAGCGGCAGCTTCACCGCTGAGTCGACCGAGATGACGGGCAGCATCTTCGCCCGCTACGCGCTCGGCATGAGCGCCTTCGCCGTGCTCGACCTTTTGAACAAGGCCTACTACGCGATGAAAAAGACGCTGGTGCCGCTGCTCATCAACCTCGGCGTGCTGGTGCTGAATCTCATTTTGAACCGCTTGTTCTACACCGATACCGGCGTCGCGCTGGCAACGTCGCTTGCGCTGACGATCGGTGCCATCGCGATGACGATTCAGCTCTTCCACGGGACGAAGATCGTGCGCCTGGTGCCGCTCCTCAAGGGCCTTGCCGCCACGGCGGCGATGGCGGTCGTGCTCTACGGCGGGCGTTCGCTTCTTGTCGCGGAGGATGACAGCAAGCTGATGCTCGTCGTCAAGTGCGGCCTGACGGGCGTTGTGGGGTGCGTTATTTACGTGCTGGTCAGCATGATTTTGAAGCAGAATATCATTGCTGATACGATTAAGAAGTTCAAAAAGTGATACTTTTTGGGATTTATCCCCACACCGTGTGGGGGGACGCGGGAAAGGGGGCCATTGTCTCACGCGAGACAATGGCCCCCTTATCCCATGCAGCGCCAGCGGTGCTGCTTTCCCTGCGCCTTTGGGTGCAAAACGATCCCGTGGTGCAAGATATTCTTCATTCTTGTTAAATAGTTAACGAAATGAAAGAAAAAAATCAAAATCGCCTGCATTTTTCGCAACTTTGCAGTTGATTTTTCATTTTTCTGTGTGTATAATCAAAATCGAAGAAAATCGGATCTCATTCCGGATTTACAAATTTTAAAGGAGAAGTCAAATGAAAGAATTGTACGTCGTCAACTGCTGCCGTACCGCTGTCGGTTCCTTCGGCGGTTCCCTGAAGAACACCCCTGCCGCTCAGCTCGGCTCCATCGTCGTGAAGGAAGCCCTCAAGCGCGCGAATGTCGCTCCCGAGAATGTCGATGAGCTGATGTTCGGCTGCATCCTGACCGCCGGTCTCGGTCAGAACGTCGCCCGTCAGGTCGGCGTGGGCGCCGGTCTCCCCTATTCCGTCCCCGCCTATACCGTCGGTATGGTCTGCGGCTCCGGTATGAAGTCCGTCATTGAGGCTGGCCGCGCCATCCTCGCCGGCGACGCCGATATCGTCGTCTGCGGCGGCACCGAGAACATGAGCGCCGCTCCTTATGCTGCTCCCGACGCCCGCTGGGGCGCCCGCATGGGCGACAAGAAGCTTGTCGACACCATGATCAAGGACGGCCTGTGGGATGCGTTCAACAACTACCACATGGGCACCACCGCCGAGAACATCTGCGATGTTTGGGGCATCACCCGCGAAGAGCTCGACGCCTTCGGCGCTGCCTCCCAGCAGAAGACCGAGGCTGCTCAGGCTGCCGGCCGTTTTGACGATGAGATCGTTCCCGTCCCCGTGAAGGTCAAGAAGGAGATCGTCGAGTTCAAGAAGGATGAGTTCCCCCGCGCCGGTTCCACCGCCGAGGGTCTTGCCAAGCTGCGCGGCGCGTTCCCCGTCGGCCCCGAGGGCGTTGAGGACGAGATTGTCCACACCTTCGAGCCCACCGGCATCCACGAAGCCGATACCAAGAAGCACGTCCAGCGCGTCACCGCCGGTAACGCCTCCGGCATCAACGACGGCGCTGCCGCCATCGTCCTCGCTTCTGGCGAGGCCGTGAAGAAGTACAACCTCAAGCCCATGGCCAAGCTCGTCAGCTGGGGCCAGGGCGGCGTCGACCCGAAGATCATGGGCGTCGGCCCCGTGCCCGCTTCCCGTCAGGCCATGCAGAAGGCCGGCCTGACCATCGACGATATCGACCTCGTCGAGGCCAACGAAGCCTTCGCGGCCCAGTCTATCGCTGTTGCCCGTGAGCTCGGCTTCGACATGAGCAAGGTCAACGTCAACGGCGGCGCGATCTCCATCGGCCACCCCGTCGGCGCTTCCGGCGCTCGTATCATCGTCACCCTGCTGCACGAAATGCTCAAGCGCGACGACGCCAAGAAGGGTCTTGCCACCCTCTGCATCGGCGGCGGCCAGGGCGTTGCCACCATCTTCGAGAAGTGCTAAAGCACCGCTAACCCCTGAAAATAAAAGGAGACCTCGAAAGGTGCCTCCCGATAAGAAAACATCGTGGGGCAAGAGAGAAACGGTATAGCTT
>ERZ791837.607-NODE-607-length-26983-cov-7.244467_pt1 | contig 26983 bp, 24 predicted proteins | sample MGYA00510292_ERZ791837 | MGnify/ENA primary metagenome ERZ791837 (study PRJEB30046, sample SAMN00715259) | human gut metagenome | study: EMG produced TPA metagenomics assembly of the A metagenome-wide association study of gut microbiota in type 2...
TATTTTGTATTACTGTTAAGTTTCTTAGACCTAAGAAGTCCATTTTTAAAAGTCCTAGTTCTTCTAGTGTTGTCATTATGTATTGAGTGTTTATTTGTCCATCTCTTACATAAAGTGGTACATATGTGTCTACTGGGTCTTTTGTTATAACAACTCCACAGGCATGTGTTGAAGCCTGTCTTGGCATTCCTTCTAATCCCATTGCTATATCTAATATTTTTCTTGTTTGTTCATCTGTGTCGTATCTATCTTTTAGTTCTTTGTTTTGCTCTAAGGCTTTTTTTATTGTTATATGAATTTCATTTGGTATCATTTTAGCTAAGGCATCTGCTTCTGCATATGGGTAGTCTAAAACTCTTGCTACATCTCTTATTACCATTTTTGCAGCCATTGTTCCAAAAGTTATTATTTGTGATACGTGGTCATGCCCATATTTTCTAGCAACATAGTCTATTACTTCTTGTCTTCTTTCATCTGAGAAGTCAACATCAAAATCGGGCATACTTATTCTTTCTGGATTTAAAAATCTTTCAAATAGTAGTCCATATTTTATTGGGTTGATGTCTGTTATTTCTATTGCATATGCTAAAATTGAACCTGCTCCTGAACCTCTACCTGGTCCTACTGGTATTCCATTTGTTTTTGCATAATGTATAAAATCCCATACTATTAAATAATAATCTACATACCCCATTTTTTTAATTATATTTAATTCGTATTCTGCTCTTTTTTGTATTTCTTCTGATAGATTTTCGCCATATCTTTTCTTAAGTCCTTTGTCACATAATTCTTTTAGGAAATCGTAGTGTGTTGGATATTCTGGTGGTACGTCATAATTTGGCAATATTGTATGTCCAAATTCAAATTCAACATTACATTGTTCTGCGATTTTTACTGTGTTTTCTATTGCATCTGGAAAGGCTTTAAAGTATTCTGCCATTTCTTCTGGTGATTTTACATATAATTCATCTGTGTCAAATTTCATTCTGTCTTCATCACTCATTCTTTTTCCTGTTTGAATACATAATAGAACTTCGTGGTTATATGCATCTTCTCTTTTTAAATAGTGTGCATCATTTGTTGCAACTAATGGAATATCTAATTTTCTTGCTAATTGTACTAATTTTTGATTTGCTAAAACTTGTTCTTTTATTCCATTGTTTTGTATTTCGATATAATAATCATCTCCAAATACTTTTTTATGCCATAATGCAACTTGTTCTGCTTTTTCATTTTGTCCACTTAATAGTGCTTGGTTTACTTCTCCTGCTAGACAAGCACTTAAACATATTAATCCTTCATGGTATTTTTCTAATATTTCTCTATCTATACGTGGTTTATAGTAATAACCATCAACAAAGCTTAATGATACTAATTTACTTAAGTTTTTATAGCCTTCATTATTTTTTGCGAGTAAAATTAAGTGATAGTAGTGATTGTCTATTCCTGGTTGTTTGTCTGTTCTTGAACGTGGTGCAACATATACTTCACATCCTATTATTGGTTTTACTCCTTCTTTTTTGCAGGCTTTATAAAAGTCAATAGCTCCAAACATTACTCCATGGTCTGTTATTGCTATTGCGTCCATTCCTAGTTCTTTTGCTCTTACTGGTAAGTCTTTTATTCTATTTGCTCCATCTAATAAACTAAATTCACTATGTATATGTAAGTGTACAAATTTTGACATTTTTTATTTCCTCTTATTTATTATTTTTCTTGAATTATATCAAATTTTTGTGCTATAGTAAAGCATAAAATTTATTAAAATATTGAAAAGAGCCCCATATTTGAGACTCTCTTCGTTTTAATGATATGAAGTTAATTATTTAGCTAATTTTCTTAAAATTTCCAAGACAATTATATTCTCTCCTGGAATTTCAAACTTTTCCTTTACACTTGGACTAATGTTGTATGATACCTCTGAGGTGTCATTATTAAATGTAAACTCTGAAATATCTGGAAGAGCATTTAAGATTTCATTTGAATATTTGTTATCATTCTTAAATCCGCTTGCTAATCCATTAAAGATGCCATATACATCATTAAGATTCAATATCTTTTCTGTTTCTTTTCCTGAATCGATGTATTTATATGTTATGAGAGTTATAAAATTTTCCTCCCATTTATCTATTAGAATTCTATCAACCCACGGAATTGAAACAACGTTCTTATCATTTTCTTCAATCTTTTTCTTCTTACTAGCTTCTTCCGTTATCCAGCTAATAGCTTTTGTATTACCATCGTTATAGTTTTCAAACCATCTAATGGTAGCAGCCTTATCTATTGCATTTAAAATCTGCACTAGTACATTTTTATTAACATATGATCTATTTTCTAATTTTCTAAATGAATCATACGTTTCCTTTCTGTTAATCTCCCTTTTGTAAAGTCTTCCGTACCGTGTCCACTCCAGGACAATTACTTCATTCATCTTTTTTCCTCCTTTTAGTTACCTTAATTAATGTTACTATTTTTTCGGAGGCATTTTTTATAGCCTCCGAAATTGTTCGAAAGGCTATTTTTACCTTTTGCTGAATTATTATACCACGTTTTTAGTGAAGTTTCAACATTTTAAATTTATATTATCTCTTTTTATTTATTAGCCCCATATTGTTTATATAACCAAGATGTATAATCAAAAGGTGTTAAAGTATCTGGCATTCCATAATCTACTCCGTAAGTTTCAACTCTTATAGAAGTAACTTTTGGTGGATTTACTGGTGTACTAACTTCTGCTCCTTCTGTACTTTCTTTACCATCTGCAACTTTAACTTCTACATTTTCAATTTGATGCAATACATCTAATCCTTCTGTAACTTTACCAAATGCTGTATAATAACCATTTAAGTTTGTATTAGCTTTTGTCATAATAAAAAATTGTGAACATCCTGAATTATAAGATTGTGATTTTAAACTTGAAGAATATTGTGTATAATCAGCTCTAGCCATTGCTAATGTTCCTTCTTCAAATTTTATTGTGTTATTTACATTATTTGCCAAGAATTCACCTTTTATTGAGTATTTATCTGTTGACTCTGTTCCTTTTAAATCTCCTATTGTTGCATCTGTTGTTCCATCACCATTTTTTGTTCCTGCTTGTACCATAAAATCTTTTACTATTCTGTGAAATTGTGTTCCATCATAAAATCCATTATTAGCTAATTTTATAAAGTTTGATACTGCTTCTGGTGCTTGGTCTGGATATAATTCCATTTTTATTGTTCCAAAATTTTCTACTTCCATTGTTACTAATGGATTTTGTGTTTTGTATGTTGCTTTTTGATAATAGCCATAACCTACTACTCCTATTAAAACTACTATAGCAATTAATGCTATTACCCAAATTATTTTTTCTACTGTTTTCATTTTCTTTCTTCCTTCCTATTTTTAATATAATTTTATTCAAACATAAATTGTTCCTGCATTCTCTTTAATGCTTGTTTTATTGTTCTTGCTCTTACTTCTCCTATTCCATCAACTTCATCTAGACTTTCTATGTCTGCATCTAATATGTGTTGGAATGATTTAAATGATAATATAAGATTTTCAACTATGTTTGCTGGCATTCTTGGTACTTTGTTTAATATTCTATACCCTCTTGTATAAACACCTACTTCATCATAATTATCAAAGATTTCGTAACCTAATAGTTTTGATACTGTTGTTTCCCTCATTACTTCTTCATAAGATATTTCTGATAGTTCTTCTAATATTTTTTCTGGTGTTTTTTTCTTTTTTGCTGATGCCATATAATCTTTTATGATTAGTAATTCCTCTTTTTCTAGTCCTCCAATTAATTCATCTAATTGCATTTTTACTAGTCTTCCATCATTTCCTAATTCATATATTTGTCTTTGAATTTCATCTGCGATTCTCATAACCATTTCTGCTCTTTGAATTACATCAATTACATTTTTCAAGGTAACAATATCATTAAACTCATATTCATTTAATATGCTTAATCTACTATCAAATACTTTTTTGTATCTTTCAAGGGTTTGTATTCCTTGGTTTGCTTTGTTTAATACTGCATTTGTGTCTTCTAGTATATATCTAAAATTTCCTTTAAATATTGTTATTATATTTCTTCTTTGTGAAATACTTATAACTAATTCTCCTGTTTGCTTTGCAGTTCTTTCTGCTGTTCTATGTCTTGTTCCTGTTTCTTTAGTTTCTATTTCTCTTGATGGTATTAATTGTGCATTTGCAAATAATATTTTTTTCAAGTCTCCACTCAATATTATTGCTCCATCCATTTTAGCTAGCTCATATAATTTTGATGATGTATAATCTTCGTTTATTGTAAAACCACCATCTACAATTTCTTTTATGACGTCATTATTATCTGTTATTAATAGTAAAGCTCCTGTTTTTGCTCTTAAAATATTTTCTATTCCATCTCTTATAGGAGTTCCAGGTGCTATTAATCGTAAAAGTTCTTGTGTGCTGTCATCTTTACTCTTTCTCAAAATTCCTTCTCCCTTCTATCGATTTTATTTTAGTCCTAATTTATTCATTGCTTCATTTATGTCTTTGACTCCTATTATATCTAATTTGTATTTTTCTTTCAAGCCTTTTTTGTTACTTTCTGGAATTATACATTTTTTAAATCCTAATTTTTCTGCTTCTTTTATTCTTTTTTCAATTAGATTTATTCTTCTAACTTCTCCTGTCAAACCAACTTCTCCCATTATTACAGTGTCTTTTGATATTGCTATGTTTTTAAAGCTTGATGCTGTTGCTGCTAATATTCCTAAATCTATTGATGGTTCATTTATTTTTAATCCTCCAACTACGTTTAAATATATGTCTTGTCCACCTAACATCATTCCTGCCTTTTTTTCTAATACTGCAACTAATAGATATAATCTATTATAATCTATTCCGTTTGCTGTTCTTTTTGGTATTCCAAAAACACTTTGTGAGGTTAAAGCTTGTATTTCTACTAATATTGACCTTGTTCCTTCCATACATGATACAATACATGAACCTGCCGGATTATCTTCATTTTCTGAAATTAAGATATCTGATGGATTAGAAATTTCACACATTCCTTCTCCTCTCATTTCAAACATCCCTATTTCATTTGTTGAACCAAATCTATTTTTTACTCCTCTTAGTATTCTATATGAAAAATATCTTTCTCCTTCTAGGTAAAGTACCGTATCTACCATATGTTCTAATACTCTAGGTCCTGCAATATTTCCATCTTTTGTTACATGTCCTATTATTATTGTTGTTATATTTCTAGATTTACATACTCTCATTATTTGTGAAGTTATTTCTCTTACTTGACTTACACTTCCTGCTGCTGCTGAAATTTCTTCAGAGTACATGGTTTGAATTGAGTCTATTATAACTAATTTTGGATTTAAATCTATTATATTTTGATTTACTATATCTATATCAGTTTCTCCAAGAAATAATATGTCATCATTTTTTATTCCGTAATCTGTCTGCTCTTAATTTTATTTGTTCTGCTGATTCCTCTCCAGAAACATATAAAACCTGACCATCTCCTTGTACCTTATCACATAATTGTAAAATTAAAGTGGATTTTCCTATTCCTGGTTCTCCTCCTAGTAAAATCAAAGAACCTTTTACTAATCCACCACCAAGAACTCTATCTAATTCTTCAAATCCTGTTGAAGTTCTTATTGTTTCTTTAGCCTCATAACTGTTAAGTTTTTGTGGAGTATTTGCTTTTCCGTTATTTGTGTTTAACTTTAATGAACTGTTTTTATTTTCTATTATTTTTTGTTCAAAAAATGTATTCCAACTACCACAAGCAGGACATTTTCCAAGCCATTTTGCTGATTCGTAGCCACATTCATTACATACAAATACTGTTTTGTTTTTTGCCATTTTTGCCTCCTTTAAATAACAAAAAAAGTATAACATATATTTTTTATATTTGCTATACTTTTTCTACTTTTCATTAAATATTCACATTTCTATTTATTTTTTTTACCAAATGTAATTTCTTGAAATAAGAAATCATGTACTTTTTCCCAAGTAATTTCTTGATGTAAAAATTCATTTATTTGATCTTCAACTTTTTGTTGACCTGGTGTTAATTCAACTCTTATTTCTTTATTCCAATCTATATCTTGAAGCCAGAATGCTTTGAATTTTTGCCAAAATCCTACTTTTGCTGGTAAATTATTTGTTCTTATTGTTCCAGCATTTACTTGAACATTTTCTGCTTCATTATTAACTTGTCCATCAAATGAAACTCCACCAAATACACCACTTACTTCGTTTTGTCCTAACTCTGCCATTTTTATTCCTCCTTTGTGATATTTATTTAATCTATTTTATTTATACTACATTTTTGTTTTATATTCAAGCTTTTTTATTTGTTTTTGTATTAAGTTTTTATTACATAATTATTACATTTTTGTTACATATTAACATTTTGCCAATATATGGTCATTTAAGTTTTCTATACATTCTACTTTTTGTATTTTATTTGCTAAATTTTCTTTTTCATCTTTACAATAAATTAGTATATAATTTGCTGTATGTCCTTTATAGCATCCTTCTTTTTCTTCTTCAAATAATACTTCTACTTTTTGTCCGATATATTTTTGATTTATTTCAAATTCATTTTTATTTGATAGTTCTATTAATTTTCTACTACGCAATTCTTTTATATCACCTGGTATTTGATTTGGCATTACAGCAGCTTTTGTTCCTTTTCTTTGAGAATATTTAAATACATGCATTTTATAAAATTTTATTTCATCTAAGAAATGGTAAGTTTTTTCAAACTCTTCTTCCGTTTCTCCTGGGAAGCCAACTATTATATCTGTTGTTAAATTTACATCATTATATGCATTTCTTAGTCTTTTAACAATTTCTCTAAATTGTTCTGTTGTATATCTTCTATTCATTCTTTTTAATGTTTCATCACATCCACTTTGCAAAGATAAATGAAAATGATGACATATTTTATCTAATTTTTTTAATCTTTCTGCAAATTCATCTGTTATTAATAATGGTTCTATTGAGCCTAATCTTATTCTTTCTATTCCATCTATTTTATTTATTTCTTCTAATAAATCTATTAATTTGTATTCTTCTTTAAAATCTTTTCCATATGATGCTATATGTATTCCGGTTATTACTACTTCTTTTATATCTTTTTCAGCAATTTTCGTTATTTCTGAAATTATGCTTTCTGGCTTTCTGCTTCTAACTCTTCCTCTTGCATATGGTATTATGCAATAAGAGCAAAATCTATCACAACCATCTTGAATTTTTACAACAGCTCTTGTTTTTTCTGTAAAGGTTATATCTCCAAAATCAGAAAATAATCTTGATTGCATAACATCTTCTATTTCAATATTATTTTCGTTTTCATTGATATAATCTTCTACATATTTTACAATGTCAACTTTTTCATTGTTTCCTAATACTAAATCTATTTCTGGTATTTTATTTAATTCATTTTTTGCAACTTGTGCATAACATCCAACAGCAACTACTATGACATTTTTATTATTTTCTTTTTCTCTTCTTAACATTTGTCTTGATTTTCTGTCAGACATATTTGTTACTGTACACGTATTGATTATACATATGTCTGGTTTTTCTCCATTTTGTTCATATTCTTCTATAACTTTATAACCTTTTTCTAAAAATTTTTGTGCCATTGCATTTGTTTCGTATTGGTTGACCTTGCAACCTAAAGTTATGAATTTTACTACTCTTTGCATACTTCTTCTCCTACTATTTTTCTTTTATAATTTAAAAATAGAATCGCTAATTTTATAAAAATTTGCAATTCTATTTTGTTTTATCTGCTTGCTTTTCCATCTAATACATCTAAATTGTCTAAAGCTTTTCCTGTTCCTAAAGCAACACATGATACAGAGTCTTGTGCTATCATTACATTAATTCCGGTTTTTTCTTGCAAAAGTTTATCTAAACCATCTATTAAGCATCCTCCACCTGTCATATATATTCCTTTATCACTTATATCTGCTGCTAGTTCTGGTGGTGTTCTTTCTAAAACACCATGTACAGCATCTACAATCATCATTGCTGGTTCTATTAAAGCTTCTAACATTTCGCTTGAATGTACTGTTATTGTTTTTGGTAATCCTGTTGATAAATCTCTTCCTCTTATGTCCATTTCTGCATCTTGAATTTTTGGATATACACAACCTATATTTAATTTTAAATCTTCTGCTGTTCTTTCTCCTATTGCTAAGTTATGTTTTTTCTTTATATATTTTACTATTGATTCATCAAATTTATCTCCTGCAACTTTTAATGAAGCATTTACAACAGAACCTCCTAGTGAAATTACAGCTATATCTGTTGTTCCTCCACCAATATCAACTACCATATTTCCACATGGTTTTGATATATCTATTCCTGCTCCAATTGCTGCTGCTATTGGTTCTTCTATTAAATATACTTTTCTTGCTCCGGCTTGAACTGCAGCATCTATAACGGCTTTTTTCTCAACTTCTGTAACTTTTGATGGTATACATATCATAATTCTTGGTGCAAATAAAGATTTTCCACACACTTTGTTTATAAAGTATTTTAACATCTTTTCTGTAACTGTGTAATCTGATATAACTCCTTCTCTTAATGGTCTTGTTGCTATTATATTTCCTGGTGTTCTTCCAAGCATTTTTCTAGCTTCTCCACCTACTGCTAAAACATCTCCAGAGTTATTATCTACTGCTACTACTGATGGTTCTCTTAATACTATTCCTTTTCCTTTTACATACACAATTACTGTGGCTGTTCCTAAATCTATTCCAACATCTTGTCCAAATCCAAATTTAAACATGTAACTCTTTCCCTTCTTTTCGTTTTTATTACAAATTCGTTACGATTATATTACAAATATCAAAAATTATCAATAGGTTTCATTGATTTTTTTTATTTTTTATATTATAATATTATTATTCTAAGGAGGGCTTTTAATGGTAAATTATATATTTAATTCAAAATCTGAAGATGATACTTTAAGCTTTGCAAAAAAATTTGCAAGTAAATTAAATAAAAAAGATGTTATAGTTCTTTCTGGTGACTTAGGTTCAGGAAAAACTAAATTTACTGAGGGCATTTTATCTTTTTTTGGATTAGAAAATGAAATTTCAAGTCCTACATTTACTATTGTTAATGAATATTCTAAAGATGATATAAAAATATACCATTTTGATGTTTATAGATTAGAAGATTCTTCAGAATTTTATGAAATTGGTGGAGATGAATATTATGAAAATGGTATTTGTATAATCGAATGGGGCGAAATTATTGAAGACGCTTTGCCTAATGATTATATAAAAATTGATTTTTCTAGAAATTTAGATGATGAAAACTCAAGAACTTTAAATATACAATCTATTGGTTCTAAATATGATACTTTGGTTGATTCGTGCAAAACTTTTTAGATTGATTTATTTTTTGAAAGGAGATTTATTTTGAAAATTTTATGTATAGATACTTCTAGTAAATTGTGTGGTGTTGCTATTTTAGATGACACAACTTTAATTAAAAAAATTGAATTAGATAATGGATTAACTCATTCTGAATCTTTAATGCCTTTAATTGACCAAATTTTAAAAGAATGTAATTTAAATCTAAATGATATTAATTTACTAGTTTCTGATATTGGTCCTGGTTCTTTTACTGGTATAAGAATTGGAATTGCAACTGTTAAAGCTTTTGCAGATAGTTTAAATATTCCATGTATTGGTATTAGTAGTTTAGAAGTTTTGGCTTATAATGTTTCTACAGATGGTTTGATTTGTAGCACTATTGATTGTAAAAATGATAACTGTTATTTTGCTTTGTATGAACTAAAAAATGGAAACTATAAAGTGTTAGAGCCTCCAACTTCTGAAAGTATTTCTAATGTTTTAGATTTATTAAATTCTAAATATGAAAATAAAAATATCACTTTTGTTGGAGATGGAATTAAAGAAAATAGTATTTCTAATTATTTAGATAGTTTTAATTTAGGAATTGCTGGATTTAATAAATTTATTTCTAATAATAAAAATGGTGAAGAAATTCTACCTATGTATTTAAAAAAGCCTCAAGCTGAAAGACAATTAGAAGAAAAACTCAAGAAATTAGGAGAATAATTATGGATTTCGAAATTGATAAAATGTCTTTGGAAGATTTAATTTCTATAAAAGATATTCTAACTACTGAATTTGATGATTTTTGGAATTATGAAATTTTAAAAAGTGAATTAGAAAGTAATAATTCCTACTTTTTTGTTGCTAAAAATATTTCTGGAGAAATTGTCTGTTTTGCTGGAATAAAAGTTATTTTAGATGAAGCTGATATTATGAATATTGTTGTAAAAAAAGATTTTAGAAATAATGGAATTGGTTCTTTACTTTTAGATTACTTGATTTCTTATTCTAAAAGTATTAATTTAAAAACTATTACTTTAGAAGTAAATGAGATAAATATTCCTGCTATTAAATTGTATGAAAAATTTGATTTTGAGAAATTAGGAATTAGAAAAAAATATTATAATGGTGAAAATGATGCAATTATAATGAGTAAAAAAATAAAGTTAATTTAGATTTATAAAATTAACTTTATTTTTTTGTTTTAATAATTCAAGTTTCTAATTAAATCTTAGTAATTTATTACTATTATTACACATATTTTTCTATTTTAATTACTGTTCTTCCACTTCTTGTACTTCCAGAAAATTCCTTAACCACAAATCTTCCCTTTCCTCTAATTGTTATAACATCTCCTAACTTCACTTGTTTAGAAGCTTTAGTTTCATTTTGTCCATTTATAAAAACTCTTTCACTATCAATAATTTGAACGGCTTTACTTCTAGATGTTCTTGCTAGGTCTGAAACAAAATTATCTAATCTTAAAGATGGTACTATTATTGTTATTTCTTCTAATTTTATTTCTGGTTTTCTTACATCTTGTAGTTCTATAATTTCTATTTTTGAATTTCCAAATCTTGTTAATGTTCCTAACTCTTGTTTTAAAGTTTCTGCAGTTTCTGCTTTTACTAATATATCTGCTCCATCATCAGAAACTAGTATATCTCCTACTTTTTCTCTTTTCATTCCTAGTTTTACTATTCCACCTAAATAGTTTCTATGTGAATATTTTCCTTTTTCTTCTTCTGGTAGTGTTATTTTTATTGCTTTTATTATTTTTGAGTAGTTTTTTTCTACCATGACCATATTGTATTTTTCTGGATATATTAAAAGAATATTTCTTTCTGCATTTTCAAATCCACCAAATAATACATAATTTTCGAATTCTATTTTTTTCAAGAATGTTTTTACTAATGCAATTTGATACATATCTAAAAAATCTGTATATTCAATTTTTTCTCTTTGCTTAGAAAATTCTATTTTATCTAATACTTGAGCTAATAATATTTTGTCTTCTTGTTTTTTGTAATCATTTAAAATTTTTTGTTTTTCCATTTATTTGTAAAGTCCTCTCTTTATTTTTTTATTTCTAATATACTATCAAAATCACAATAAATTTTTTCTAGTTCTTCAACACTTCCATGTCTTATAAATTCATCTGGCCATGCATATTTTTTAAATTTTATATTTTGTAAATTTTCTTCTACAATTAATTCTTCTACTGCTGTTCCTAATCCATTTATTTCTGTTCCATCTTCCATTGTAATAACATTTTTTGTTTTTTCTATTGATGTTTTTATTTTTTCTTTATCAAGTGGTTTTAAAAATCTTGCATTTATTACTTCTGCATCAATTTCATTTTGTTTTAATTTTTCAGCCATTTCCATTGCCTTTGCAACTCTTTTTCCTATTGCTACTATTGTAATGTCTTTTCCTTCTTTTAATATTTCTGCTTTTCCTAATTTTAATTCTTCGTGTTTTTCTAATTTTGTTTTTTCTTCTCCTCCTCTAGGATATCTAATTACAACTGGTTTATTCAATTTTACAGCAAATTCTAGCATATCTTCTAGTTCCTTAAAATCTTTTGGTGCCATTATTGTTAAATTAGGAACTATTCTAAAAAAGGCCATATCTAGAGTTCCTTGATGAGTTTCTCCATCTGCTCCAACAACTCCTGCTCTATCTACACACATTATTACAGGTAAATTTTGAAGGGCAATATCATGTATTACTTGGTCATATGCTCTTTGATAAAATGATGAATATATTGGAACTATTGGTATCATTCCTTCTTTTGCCATTCCTGCTGCCATTCCTAAAGCGTGTTGTTCTGCTATTCCTATATCAAAAAATCTATTTGGAAATTCTTTTTGAAATTTTGTAAGACCTGTTCCATCTTTCATAGATGCTGTTATTGCTACTATTCTTGAATCATTTTTTGCCATTTCTACTATTTTTTCTCCAAACACTTTTGAATAATCTAGTTTTTTTTCTTTTTTAGGCTTTCCTGTTTCTATATCAAATGGAGATGTTGCATGAAATTTGTCTGGATTTTCTTCTGCTATTTTATAGCCTTTTCCTTTTTTTGTTAAAACGTGTATTAATACTGGTGCTTCAACTTGTTTACTTAATCTCATGATATTTTGTAATTGTTCTATATTATGCCCATCTACTGGCCCTAAATATGTAAAACCAATATCTTCAAAAAACATTTTCGGTATTATTAATTGTTTTATGCTTCTTTTTACTCTTTGAACTATTTTTACAAATGGTTTTCCAACTACTGGTATTTTTAATATTACTTTTTTAGCTGAAAGACTTGATTTTGCATATAATTTTTTTGTTCTTAATTTACTTAGAAACATATTTAGTCCACCAACATTTTTTGAAATACTCATTTCATTATCATTTAAAATAACTGTCATTTTTGTATTGCTATAACCTGCATCATTTAAAGCTTCTAATGCCATTCCTCCTGTTAAAGCTCCATCACCAATTACAGCTATTACAGAATTGTTCTTTCCTTCTAAATCTCTTGCTCTTGCCATTCCTAGCGCTGCTGATATCGATGTACTACTGTGACCTGTGTTAAAGCAATCACAATCTGATTCATTTGTTTTTGGAAAACCTGCTAATCCATCTAATTTTCTAATTGTTTTTAATTGTTCTCTTCTTCCTGTTAAGATTTTATGTACATAAGTTTGATGTCCTACATCCCATACTATTTTATCTGTTGGAACATTAAAAACACTATGTAAAGCTATCGTAAGTTCTACAACTCCTAGGTTTGATGCTAAATGTCCTCCGTTTTCTGATACAACATTTAATATATATTCTCTTATTTCTTTAGCTAATTGCTCTTTTTCTTCTATATTTAATTTTTTTAAATCCTCTGGTGAGTTTATTTTTTCTAACATTTTTCTGTCTCCGTTACTGTATTTTTTTGCTATTTATTGGTTATATTAAAAATAGCTACTATAGAATATCATATTTTTTGCATTTTTTCCATAGATAGTGTTGTTTTTTATGCTTTTTTGTATTAAAATTTATAGTACAAAATATAATTTTATATAAGAAAGGATGATTTATTATTATGAATTTATCAAAAACAAAAATTTTATTTATATTATTTTTATTAATTACACTAATTACAACAATTTCAAGTGCTGCTTATTCTGATATAACAATGTCTGTTGTTGAAGAACCTGTATGTACTATAAACTTTGGAGATAATTCTACTTTTACAAAGCAATTAATTTCTAAAGATTTAAACAACAAAGAGGTTACTCTTCAATTACAAGTAAAAAATAATGAAGAATCTTCAAAACCAACTGGAGAAGTTATGCTTGTAATTGATAACTCAAAAAGTATGCTAGAAAAAATTAATGACACAAAAACTAGAGAAGATTTAGTAATTAATTCTGCACAAACTTTAATTACTAACCTTTTAAAAGATAACACTAAATTAAAAATTGGTGTTGTAAGTTTTTCTACTAATACTGATATTTCAAAAGAAGGAACAGCTGAAGATGCTAAATTAATATCTGATTTAACAAATGATGCAACTTCATTATCTAAAGCTATTTCAAATATTTCATATGATGGACCTAGAACTAACTTAGAATCTGGTATAACTTTAGCCAAAAAATATTTTACAAAAAACACCGAAAGTAGCCACAAATATTTAATAGTTTTAACTGATGGTGTTCCAAATGTTGCTATTAATTATGATAAAAATTATTATTCTGATGATGTTATTACAAAAACAAAAACTGCTTTGACTTCATTATCTGGTCAAATTGATAATGTATATGTAATGCTTACTGGTATAAAAGATGGAGATGTAGTTGCTTCACCATCTACAAAAACTTACAATCAAATAATTTCAGAAGTTTTTGGAACAACTACTAAACCAACAATTGGAAAATTCTATTATGTTACTGATGATAATATAGAACAAACTATCACTTCTAGTATTTATAATGATTTAATTCCTGTAGAAAAATCTTTTAAAGATATTAAAATTATAGATTATTTTCCAAAAGAAATAATTGATAACTTCTCTTTTGCATATATTTCTAAAGCAAATATAGGAAGCATTTCAGCAGAAGTTGATAAAACAACAAATTCTATAACTTGGACAATTCCAGAATTAAAATCTGGTGAAACAGCTACTGTTCAATATAAATTAAAATTGAAAGAAAATTTTGATGAAACTATTGTTGGTAAAATTTTAAATACTAATACTAAAGTTGATTTAAGTTATACTGATTATTCTAATAAAACAAATTCAAAAACTTCTGATGTTTCTCCTAAATTAAAATTAGAAGAAATTAAACCTACTGTATTACCAAAAGCTGGTAAAACTTCTTTTATTGCTTTGGTTTGTGCTAGTGTTGTTATTGTTTTTGTTTGTGGATTTAAGTTTTTTGAGATTAGAAATAAGATGAAATAAAAAATGGAGCTTAATGCTCCATTTTTTTATTTTTTCCCGATGTAAACTGTTGTATTAATACCAATTCCTGTAGGACTATGTCCTAATTCAAAAATATCAATAATACCATTTTTTATAACTATCTCGCCTGTGTTTCTTCCTTCCCAACCATTCAACGTCAAATCATAATACTTGTTTTGACAATTTTCCAATATTGGAATTTTCCCTATACCATAATTCCACCCCGTTGACCAAGATGAATTTTTAGTTATTGTAAAATCAAGATAAACAATATCTCCTTTTTTTACTGAATTATTTTTTTCAATCTTCCAATCAGAAACTAAATCAGTTATCTCTACTTTTTCCACTTCTAAAACTTTATTATCTATATAACTTTTCACTTCATCACTCAAAGCTACATCTCTTCCACTTTCTATATATTGATCAATTTTATCTTGATATTCTGCTAGTGCCATATTCTCTGTATTTTGTGCATTTTCTGTTGCATTCTTAGTCGTTTTTGCGTTTTTAAGTAAATCTGATTTAGTTAATGCAGTTATTGATACTCCTGCAAGTATTAATAAAATAATGATCGTTATTACTAGAGCTACTAGTGTTATTCCTTTGTTTTTTCTTGTTTTTTCCATCGTATCTTTCTCCTCTTCATTAAGTTAAAAACTTAATAAAATTATAAAGTTTTAGAAATAGCTATTTTTCAAACTTTTCCATTTTTCATGTTTACTGAATTTATTTTTAAGACTATTGCATTTTTACTTTTATTATGATATATAATAAGAAAAAAATATTAATTAAGTTTTTAACTTAATTTTCTATAAAAAAATAGTACCAACCATTAAGCTTTTGGCTTAATGGTTGGTACATTTTAATTTCATTTGCAAAATCTATGTTTTCCAATAGTAACAGTCACTGGTCTAGACCAAATCCATTTATTCGTCGCAGTTGATGGATTAAAATAATAAATAGCTCCATAACTTGGATCCCATCCATTCATAGCATCTTGGGCAGCTTTTCGAGCAGTATCATTTGGTTTCAAATTCACTTGACCATCCTTTACAGCATCAAATGCACCAGATTGATATACAACTCCTGATAATGTATTTGGAAATGAGCTACTCTTTATTCTGTTCATTACAACCGCTCCAACTGCAACTTGTCCAGTATAAGGCTCTCCTCTTGCCTCTCCATATATTACTCTCGCTAGCAAATTCAAATTACTACTATAATTAGATGATGAACTACTTGAAGAAGATGATGAACTAGAAGTTATTCCCATTGCCTTTAAAGTTGCTGGACCAGCAATTCCATCAACAGTCAATCCATTTTTTCTTTGAAAATACTTAACAGCATTTACTGTTTGAGTTCCATATATTCCATCAACACTTCCAGAATAATACCCCCATCTTTTTAACTTAGTTTGAATTTGAGTTACTTCAGAACCTCTTGAACCATACTTAGAAAGTGTTTCTATACTTTCCATATCATTTTCATATTTGCTAAAAATTAAGGTTAGCCCCAACAAAGAAACCAACAAAAATTCTATAATAATAAATTTAATTAATTTTCTCTTTTCCATAAAAAAATCACCTACAATATAATCTTTAATTATATTTTGGCGATTTTTTATGCTTTTATTCATAATTTTTTGAAAAAAAGTCTCTCTATCACTCAAAGATAAAGGTTTTTAATAATCGTTTTTGAATGCGCCCGAAATAATTCTAGAAATTCTTAATTGATTTTTAGGGGAATGTTCACGTCGAACGTCAGTGAGGACTAAGTGAAAGGGTCTCAAAAAATCAATTTAGAATTTCTCAAATTATGTAGAAAGCCGAAAAAACAATTATTAAAAACCTTTATCTTTGAGTTGTAGAGAGCCTTTTTTCTTCTAAACCTTATGAACAATATCTACATAAAACAGTCTCCATCCCAACCTGCAAATCTATTTTTCCACTCTTAAAATTATAATCCAAATCACACAAATCCTGCAAAATAGAACGTAACTCATTTTCCTTAAAATACTTTGACTGTACCTTATACTTTGTTGTCAAAAACATTTGATTTGGTTTCAAATTCAAACTAGTTGTAAGTTCTTTATTCTCTCTTAAAGCCATTTTTGTTATATATAATTTTTTAAAATGATTATATAAAGTCACTAAAATTTTTGCTAATGGTTCTTTTTCATAGATAAGATTATGCAATACTTCTAATGCTGATGCAATATCTTTTTTTCCTAAATTGTCTGTCAAATCAAATATTACACTTTCTATTTTCTTTATTGATAATTTATCTATATCTTCTTGTTTTATTGTGCCATTTTCTCCTGCATACTCAATCAATTTTCTTATTTCATTAATTAAGTCTTGCATATTTGTTCCACAACATTCTATAAAATATCTTAAAGTTTGTGCATCTATGTTTACCTTATAGGCATTGCAAATTTCCTTTATTCTTTTTTCTATTTGGGCTGGTTTTTGAAATTCAAATTTGCAAGTTACTCCACATTTATCAATTGTTTTAAACAAATCTGATTTTTCATCCGCTTCTTCTTCAGTAAATACTAGTACAACAGCTTCATCAATAACTTTTAAATTTTCATTAATATAATTGATTAGCTTTTCTTTTAATTTATATAAATCTCCAGATTTCTTTTTGCCTTCTTTTTTGAATAATCCTGTATTTTTAGCAATGATTAATTTTTTTTCATACCCAAAGCTTGGTGTTTCTATATCATCTATAATTTCTGAAACATTTTGTTCATCAATCAAAATATAATTGATACCTTTTACACATTCACCAAATAAGCTTTTTATTTTTTTTAGGCAGTTTTCCAATAGAAATAATTCTTCTCCATATAATAGATATATTGAATTCAATTTTCCCATTTTTAATTCTTTTTCTAAATTATCAATTGTCATTTTCTGCCCTTCTTTCTCTTACATAACTATTCTTAAAATTTCTGCTACGCTCCAAGCTTGTGCTATTGCTCCCTTTGGTTCTTGTGGTCTTTTGGAATCATATATTTCTGCAATGCTTCCTATACAACCTCTTTGTTCAATTTCTTTTTCAAATGTTTTTAAAGTTTTTTCTTTAAATTCTTTTAATTTTGTTTCTAATTTTGTTTTATATGTTTTTCTTTTTTCTGCCTCTATCATATTTTTTAATGAATTATAATATAGGCCTAATAACCAAACCCAAGTTATACCTTGATGATAACTCATGTCTCTTTTAAAGCCATCACCTTCATATATTTCTATATAATTAGGTTCTCCTTTTGCTAAAGTTTTTAATCCATATGAATTTAATAATTTTTTCTCGACTGTTTCTATTGTGTTATATGCAATTTCTGAATTTGGTTCTATAATTGGATATGTTAGGCTTAAGCTGAATAATTGATTTGGTCTTATTTTGTTATCTCCTAATACATCATATAAACATTTTCTTTTTGCATTATAAAATTTTTCTTGGAATGATTTTTTACATTTTTTTGCTAATTTTTCATATTGTTTTGCTTCTTCACTTTTTCCAAATTTTTTTGACAATTCTGTCATTATCATTAATCCATTGTACCATAAGCTATTTACCTCAACTGCTTTTCCATTTCTAGGAGTTGCTGCAAAGTCTCCATATTTTGCATCCATCCAAGTATTTTGTGTTGTAGGTGTTCCTGATGATATTAGATAATCTTTTTCTAAGTGAATATTGTTGTTATCAAGGTCAATTCCTTTTATATAATTTTCTATTATTTTTTCTAATTTTTCATATATATTTTCTTTTATAAAGTCATAATCTTTGGTATATTCAATATATTTTTTGACTTGTTCAAATAATAATAATGAGGCATCTACACTGTTGTATAATGGTCTATTATCAAATCCAGAATAACCATTTGGAACTAATCCATATTTTATATCTCTTACCATTGTAAGTAAAACTTCTTTTGCTATTTCAAATCTGTTAGTTGCTAATAGTAATCCTTCAAAAGATATTAATGAGTCTCTTCCCCAATCTAAGAACCATGGATAACCTGCAATTATTGTATGTAGTCTAAATGATGGTCTATATACTATAAATTGCTCTGATGAAAGTATTAATTCTCTTAATATTTTTGTATCTTCTTTTCCTTTAATTCCTTTTTCTACTTCTTTTTCTAATCTTGTTATTTCTTTTTTTATTAGTTCTTTTACATCTATTTCTTCAATATTTTCTTCTAATGAGCAAATTAAAGAAATTTCTTTTTCTTCATTTGGTTTTATTTCGATTTGATATACTCCTGGTACACTATGATTTTCTTTCGGATAAAAACCTCTTTTTTCTTCTTCTATGTAAAACATATTTGTAAACGTATCGTTTTCATGTTTTATATAGCTACCTTCAGAAATGTTCATATATACTGGAGTTTGTGGATTTTCATCAATTATTAATTTTACTTTTTTATTTTTTATTTCTTGTCTTATATTAAATATATGGTCTGTACTCATTGAATGGAAATCTCTAAAATTAACTATTGGTGCTAAATTTAATTTTATTGGTTTTCCACTATTTTTTATTTTGTATTGAATTCCAACTGTGTTTTTTCCGTATTCCATACATATTGTTTTGGTTATTTCCACATTTTCTACCTCATATTTAAATATTGGTAAATATTCTTTTTCGAATTCTTTTTGATATTTAAATCCTTGCGAAATATAATTTTCTCCTACATTTGTGTACAGATTATATTTTTTTCCTTCTATTTCTATACTTTCATCTACTTTTGATAAAATTAAAAATCTTCTTGCTGGTGGAACAAGTGGGGCTATTAGTAGTCCATGATATTTTCTAGTATTTGCTCCAAGTATTGTGGAACTTGCAAAGCCTCCTATTCCATTTGTTATTAACCATTCTTTTTTTAGTCCATTTTGTAATTCTAAATCTTCTTTAGTAAATTTCATCGTTTCCTCCGTTATTTTAATTTGCTATCTTTTAATGTTTTAAGCATTTCTTCTCTTATTTCTTGTGGTGTTTTGTTTGTTTTTTTGCTTGTTCCTGTTGTTGCTTTGGTTTTACCTTTAGCTTTATTTTTAGCTCTTTCTTTTTTCTTTATTTTTTCTTCTTTTAATTTTATCATTTCATCTGCTTCTCTAATTGATGCAATTCTATCACTATATTTACTACTAAATTTACTTGTTCTTTTAGCTTTTTCTTTTGGATGTTTTTGATTTTTCTTTTCTTCTTTTTCCATATGTTTTTTGATTTTGTTTATTCTTTTATCTTCTCTTAATTTATTATTAAGCATTAAAAATTGTGGGTCATTTTGCTTATCTTGATATTTTAAATCATCACATATTAATTCTATTATTGATGATGCTACTAAATCCGGATCATGTCTAATACATCCATCTGATATTGTTGATAAATCTCTTTGTAAGTATGTAATTCCTTTTACTTTATCTATGTCTGGAATAACTAGATCTTGTCCTTCTAAATTATATTTTTTTATAAATTCTGGTACTATTTCTCCAGTATCATATATACAATAATCTACTATTCCTTTTCCACAGTGTTCTATTATTGCGTTTAAATGGTCTGAAACGCTGTATTCATCTGTTTGTCCTGGTTCTGTCATTATATTACTAATATAAACTTTTAATCCTGTACTTTCTTTTATTGCTTTTGCTACACCATTTACTAAAAGGTTTGGAATTACATTTGTGTATAAGCTTCCTGGTCCAATTACTATACAATCTGCTTCTTTTATTGCTTCTATAACACCTGGTGCTGGTCTACAGTTTGTTGGGTTTAAGTATATTCTATTAATTTTTGTAACTTTTTCATAGGTTATTTGAGGTATTTTTGATTTTTCTGTTACTACATAACCATTTTCTAGTTCTGCAACTATATTCATTTCATCTAGTGTAACAGGTATTACTTTTCCTACAATATTTAATACTTCATTGCTTTTTATTATTGAATCTGAAAAGTCTTTATTTACATCACTCATTGCTTTAAAATAGATATCTGCAAATGTTAAATTATTTAATCTTCCTCCTAAAAATTTATAATTTAATAATTTTTCTATTTCACCATCTTGAGCAGATAAAGCTATCATACTATCTTTTATATCATCTATTGGTAAGTTATTTAGTTCTTTTCTTGATTCTGTTTTTTCTTCTCCATAGTCTGATACTGTTACAATCGCTGTTAAATTATCTGTATATTTTTTTAATCCTGAAAGAACTGTATTTAATCCAGTTCCTCCACCTATTACAACAATATTTGGTCCTTGATGATATACTTTTTTATTGAAGATTAATGATTTTACATTAACATTTTTTGTATCGTTCATTCTTTCATCTGTTGATTCGATTAATACTTCTAAGGTTCTTTTATTTAAAAATACAAGTCCTAGAACTATTGCTACAAATCCTGCTACAAATACTACTATTATTTTTGCAAGTTCTGCAAATGACATTTCTTTTAATATTAAAGTTTCTGCTATTCCATAACACATTAGTATAATTCCAATTAAAATTAAAAACATCCATCTTTTCATTTTATTGCTTGATTTAAACCATTGCATAAATCCATTCATTTTATTCATTCCCTTCAAAATTCCCTACTTAAAATTTATTTTTCTCCTATTATTTGTATTTCTAAATTTATTTTTTTGCCAAATTTTTCTTCTATTTTTTCTTTTATGTAATCTGTTAGTTCTATTACATCTTTTGCTGTTGCATTATCTACATTTACTATAAATCCTGCATGTTTTTCTGATACTTGTGCTCCTCCAACTTTGTAGCCTTTCAAGCCTGCTTCATCAATTAATTTTGCTGTTACAAAATCCTCTCCTCTTTTAAATGTACTCCCTGCATTTGGATATTCTATTGGTTGCTTTTCTTTTCTAAATTGCATATATTCATCCATTTTTTCTTTTATTTCTGTAGAATTTCCTTTTTCTAATTCTAGGGTTGCTTGTAAAATTATATATTTTTCTTTTTGGAATTTGCTGTTTCTATATGAAAACTTACATTCTTCATTTGTGAATTCATATATGTTTCCATCATAGTCCATTGCAGTAACTTTTTTTAATATATCTTTTATTTCTTTTCCATGTGCACCAGCATTCATTATTACTGCTCCACCTATTGTTCCTGGAATTCCAGAAAGTTCTTCAAATCCTGCAATTTCTTCTTTTAATAATTTTTGCGCTAATAGTCCTACTGGAACACCAGCATCTACATCTATTTTTTCTTTATTGTCTGCTATATTTTCTATTTTTATATTTTTAAAATTTAGCTTTGCAGTAATTCCTCTTATTCCTTTGTCTGTAACTAGTATGTTACTACCATTTCCAATAATTGTTAGTGGTATTTTATTTTCTTTACTTAATTTTAGTATTTCTTTTAATTCTTCTATATTATCTACTTTTATAAAAACATCTGCTGGTCCACCTATTTTAAATGATGTATGTTTTGCCATTGGTTCATTATAATATAGATTCTCTTTATTTAATTTTGAGTTTTCTAAAATTTCTTTAATATTCAAATTTACACTTCCTATCTCAAGTTTTAAATTTATTTTGCATATGTATATAAAACTCTTCCAGCTTTTGTAACTTTTAGTGTTTTGTTTATTACTTCTCCTGTTTTATAATTTACTATAAATGTGTCTGTTTCTTTTTCTATTCCTAGCTCATTTAAATCTGCTGTTGATAGTTCTTTGTAATCTTCTTCGTTTCCTCTTAATTCAATTTTTATTTCTGTTACATTTTTTATTTCTGTTATTAGATTTTGAAGTTCTGTAGGCTCTACTGTCGTTCCTGGTAGTTCTTCTAGTTCTTCTTTTGTTATATCTGCTTTTGTTTTTCTTTCTAGCAAAGCATGTTGCACCATTTCTAATTGTGATATTGCTCTGCTTTCGTTTGTTTCGTCTATTCCTCTTATTACTCCTGTTACTGATATTCCTGCTAAAATTAGTAGGATTATTATTGTTATTACTAAGGCTACCATTGTTATTCCTTTATTTTTTCTTAGGTTCATTTTTTCTCTCCTTATATTTTATTATAAATGATAGTATTAATATATCATTTTTTTAGTAAAATTACAATGTCTACAGTTGAATTAATTAAATTTTTATAGTATAATATAAATGTATGGAAAAGATTGGAGATGGTTTTTATGTGGCAATTTTGGCTAATCGTTGCCGGACTATTTTTTGTAGGTGAGATTTTCACTTTAGGATTTTTAATTTTTTGGTTTGGAATCGGAGCCTTATTTGCAATGATAGTTAGTTTTTTTACTACAAATATAATCATTCAAACTACTGTATTTCTAATAACTTCAACTATTTTTATACTAGCAACTAAGCCTTTAGTAAAAAAGTTTGTTGATGTTAAAAAAACAAATACTAATGTATTTTCCATAATTGGTAAAAAAGCTTTAGTTATAAAAGATATAGACCCTATTCACTCTTCTGGTCAAATAAAATTGAATGGTGAAGTTTGGTCTGCTGAAACTGAAAATGATGAAATTATTAAAGAAGGTTCAGAAGTTGAAGTTTTAAAAATTAATGGTGTTAAAGCTATTGTAAAACTTGTTGACTCTGAAAAAGTAGAGTCCAAAATTTAATTTAGTTTTTTATATTACTTAATATTTTTAAGTGTTAAAATAAATATAGTTTATAAGGAGGATTTAATTATGGTATTTTTATTAATTTTATTAGCTATTATTTTAGTTATAGCATTCAAATCAATAAAAGTCGTTAAACAATCTGAGGTTTATATAATTGAAAGATTAGGTAAATTTTATAAAGTTGCTGATGCAGGTCTTACAATTATAATTCCATTTTTTGATCATGTAAGAAGTGTTGTTAGTTTAAAACAACAAACAATGGATGTTCCACCTCAAGGAGTTATTACAAAAGATAATGTTACAATTACTATAGATACTGTTGTTTTCTATCAAATAACAGATCCTGCAAAAGCTGTTTATGAAATTCAAAGCTTAAAGAAAGGTATTGAATATTTAGCTATTACAACAATTCGTGATATCATTGGTAAAATGGACTTAGATGAAACATTTAGTTCTAGAGATGGTATTAATAATAAATTAAGAGTTGTTTTAGATGAAGCTACTGATAGATGGGGATGTAAAATAGATAGAGTTGAAATTAAAGATATTACACCACCTGCTGATATCAGAGATGCAATGGAAAAAGAAATGAATGCAGAAAGAAATAAAAGAGCTTTAATTCTTGAATCTGAGGCTCAAAGACAATCTGCAATTACTATTGCTGAAGGTAAAAAGCAAGCTGCTATCTTAGAAGCTGAAGCTGATAAAGAAGCTAGAATTACTAGAGCAGCCGGTGAAGCTCAAGCTATAAAAGAAGTTGCTGAAGCTAAAGCTAAAGAAATTCAAATGGTTTATGATGCTATTAAGAAATCAGATCCAGATGAAAAATTAGTTCAATTAAAATCTCTTGAAGCTTTAGAAAAAGTTGCTGATGGTGAAGCTAATAAAGTATTTATTCCTTTTGAAGCAACTAGTGCTCTTTCAAGTTTAGGAGCTATAAAAGAAGTTATGAAAGATGATAAAAAATAGTTTATTAAAAAAAGTGGGAATTATGAGTTTCCACTTTTTTTATTGATTTTTTTATTACTTTTTGTTATACTTTTTGAGTAACTATTAATTTTTCATATTATAGAAAGTTGGTGAGCACTATGAAAAAGGAACATGACGGCGGAGATTAATATGAAAATGGGAGTAGTAATTTTTACTACTCCTCTTATTTTTACATTTTTTCAGGCATTTCTATTCCTAATAATTTAGCTCCTTGCTTTAAAACTTCAGATGTTGCATATGTTAAATATACACGTGCATTTTGCACTTCTTTATCTTCAACAATTATTTTATTTTCATTATAGAAACTGCTATACGATTTTGCTAAATCTATTAAATATCTAGCTAAAATTGATGGTTCATTCTTTTCTGTTACTTGAACTAATATATCTTGGAAATTGTATATTAATTTTAGTATATCTTGTGAACATTCATCTGTTAGCATTTCAGTTTTTACTTCTTCAATTTTTGGTAAATATTCTGCTTTTTCTAATACACTTTTTGTACGTACATATGTGTATTGAATATATGGTCCTGTTTCTCCTTGGAAGTTTAATATTGTGTCCCAATCAAATACTTCATCTTTTATTCTTGATGCTGATAAGTCGTTAAAAATAACTGCTCCTATACCAACTTTTTTTGCTACCTCTTCTTTATTTTCTAATTCTGGATTTTTTTGTTCTATTATTTCTTTAGCTCTAGAAATTGCTTCTTTTAGTAATTCATCTAATCTTATTACATTACCCTCTCTTGTTGACATTTTTCCTGTTGGTAATAATACCATTCCAAATGATACGTGTTCTAATCCTTTTGTATATTTTTCATCTAGCCCTAAAAGTTTTGCTACTTCAAATACTTGTTTAAAGTGTAATACTTGTTCATATGATGTTACATATAATGCTTTGTCAAAATCATATGTTCTTGCTCTATAAAGTATAGCTGCCAAATCTCTTGTAGCATATGTTGTAGAACCATTTGATTTTTCTATAATACATGGTGTATTTATTCCTTTATCTTCTAAGTCTATTATTTTAGCACCTTGTGATTCTACTAATTTACCTGTTTTTTGTAATATATCTATTACTTCTGGCATTTTGTCTGAATAGAAAGATTCTCCATTCCATGAATCGAATTTGCTTCCTAATAAATCATATACTTTTTGGAATTCTTTTAAACTTAATTCTCTAAATTTTTTCCAAATTTCAACACATTCTTGGTCTCCATCTTCTAGTTTTTTGAAATTATTTCTACAGTTTTCTAATATTTCTTCATTTTCTTTGCAAGCTTCATTTATTCTTATATAAATTTTTGTTAGTTCATTTATTGGATCTTTTTCGATATTATATTCTTTTCCCCACATTTTGTAACCTTCTATTAGTTTTCCAAATTGTGTTCCATAGTCTCCTAAATGATTTACTCCTGTTACATTATAACCTAAATATTTATATATGTTGTATAAAGCTCCACCTATTACTGTTGAACGTAAATGTCCTATATGGAATTGTTTTGCTATATTGGGTGCAGAATAATCTATTACTATATTTTTTTCTTTTCCCAATTCAGATTTTCCATATTGCTCTACATTTGAAATTTCTTTTAATACTTCTACTGCTAATTCTGATTTATTTATAAAAAAGTTTAAATAACCTCCTGCTACTTCTACTTTTTCTATTTCATCAGTTAATTCTATTTTTTCTTTTATTTCATTTGCAATGACTGGTGGTGCTTTTCTTAATTCTTTTGCTAGTCTAAAGCATGGGAAAGCATAGTCACCATTTTTGGTATCTTTTGGTGTTTCTATGTAACTTGTTAATTCTTGCTCATCTATATTTATTATTTTTGATATTTGTTTTGCTATTATTTGTTTAAAATTTTTCAATTTATTTCCTCCAAACCCTTTAAAATACATATATTATTATAGTCTATATATCAAAAAAAGTCAAACTATTTAGCTTGACTTTTTTCTATATAATTCCAACTATCTTTACACATATCATCAATATTTTTTTCTGCACTCCATCCTAATTCTTCTTTTGCTTTTGTTGGATCAGCATAGCATATTGCAATATCTCCAGGTCTACGTGGTGCAATTTTGTATGGTACTTCTTTTCCTGTTGCTTTTTCAAATCCTTTTACCATATCTAATACACTTACTCCGTGTCCTGTTCCTAAATTATAAATGTATAATCCTTCTTGTTCTTTTTCTAGTTTTTCTAATGCTTTTATATGACCTTTTGCTAAGTCTACAACATGAATGTAATCTCTTACACCTGTTCCATCTGGTGTATTGTAATCATTTCCAAATACTGATAATTCTTTTAATGTTCCTGCTGCAACTCTTGCTACATATGGCATTAAGTTGTTTGGTATTCCTTTTGGTTCTTCTCCTATTAATCCACTCTCGTGAGCTCCTACTGGGTTGAAGTATCTTAATATGCATATGTCCCATGTGTTATCTGATTTATAGATATCTTTTAATATTTGTTCAATAAATAATTTTGTTGTTCCATATGGATTTGTTGTTCCTCCTGTTGGTGTATCTT
>ERZ791837.624-NODE-624-length-26652-cov-6.476896_pt1 | contig 26652 bp, 18 predicted proteins | sample MGYA00510292_ERZ791837 | MGnify/ENA primary metagenome ERZ791837 (study PRJEB30046, sample SAMN00715259) | human gut metagenome | study: EMG produced TPA metagenomics assembly of the A metagenome-wide association study of gut microbiota in type 2...
GATCAAAAGCATCATCTTCATTTCTTCCACCACAGTAAAGTCTATCCCCGTAATCTTTTTAGCAGCATCGATGATCTCGCGCACGCTGAAACCATTTTCACTGCCCAGATTATACACGCGGCTCGCTCCTCCAGCCAGCAGATGCTTGAGTGCCAGAACATGTGCCGTTGCCAGGTCGCAGACATGAACATAATCACGCACACAGGTACCGTCTGCAGTAGCATAATCAGTACCATAGATGGCAACCTGCCTGCGTACGCCCTGCGCAGTTTTTAAAACCAGCGGGATCAAATGCGATTCAGGATCATGGTCTTCGCCGATATCACGGCTCGGCGAAGCTCCTGCAGCGTTAAAATAACGCAGCGCCACATAACGCATCTCATAAGCCATATCATAATCAGCCAGCATTTTTTCGATCATCAGCTTCGTGCGGCCGTAAACATTAGTCGGGTTCAGACAGCTGTCCTCTTTAATGGGCACGCTCTCAGGCTCTCCGTATACTGCCGCCGTCGACGAAAAAACGATATAATCTACGCCGGCGCCTTTCATTGCTTCCAAAAGATGCAGCGACCCCTCCACATTATTAAAATAATACTTGGAAGGATTTTCCATCGATTCGCCGACCAGACTGCTGGCAGCAAAATGAATGACCGCGTCGATCTCAAACTGGGCCATGATATGCTTCAAAAAAGCAACATCATGGATATCGCCCTCCACCAGCTGCACCTCTTCAGGCACTGCCGCCGCATGGCCTGTGGAAAGATTATCGTAAACGATCGGTGTGAAACCGTTTTTCTGCAATTCTTCAACTACATGTGAACCAATATAACCGGCACCGCCGGTAACCAGAACATTCATCATTCAATCTCCTTAGTTCTTACTGACAATAGTTTGTAAATATGCTAAAAACTTATCCTTCAGATCAGGACGCTTCAGCGCCATTTCCACCGTCGCCTCCAAAAAGCCCTGTTTATCGCCGACATCATAACGACGTCCTTCAAAATTATAAGCATACATCTTCTGCAGTTTAGCCAGCTCCTTCAATGCGTCCGTCAGCTGTATCTCATTACCGCGTCCCGGCTTGGTAGCCTCCAGGATCGGGAACACCTCGGGATTGATGATATAACGCCCCAAAACAGCCAGCCGCGAAGGCGCTTCCTCAACGCCCGGTTTCTCGACCATATCTCTGACCGTAAAGGTGCGCGGTTCGGCCGTAGGCTCGGACGCTACGATACCATAAGACGATACCTTTTCCTGCGGCACCTCCTGTACGCCCAAAACACTGGCCCCGGTTTTATCATAAACATCCATCAGCTGTTTCAGCGCCGGTACTTCACCGTCTACTACATCGTCGCCCAAAAGCACCGCAAAAGGCTCATCGCCGATAAACTGCTTCGCGCATAAAATAGCATGCCCCAATCCGCGCGGCTCTTTCTGGCGGATATAGTGGATCCGGATATCAGAGATCTTTTTGACCATCTCCAGCTCCTGCGCTTTACCGCCGGCCGCAAGGTTCAATTCCAGTTCGATACTGCGGTCAAAATGATCCTCAATAGCACGTTTGCTGCGCCCGGTAATAATCAGAATATCTTCTATTCCCGAAGCAAGCGCTTCTTCAATAATATACTGGATCGTCGGCTTATCAACGATCGGCAGCATCTCCTTCGGTGTAGCTTTAGTAGCAGGCAGAAAACGCGTGCCTAATCCGGCCGCCGGAATAACAGCCTTGCGTACTTGTTTGATTGCAGTCATCTGTATCACTCTTTCTCCACTTGAACAGGAAATAAATTTTTAGATAAACACTTACCTTGATTGCCGCCGGCACCGATCAGACGCGGGCTCTGTCAGGCTTCTTCGCCGCCGATCAGTTCCAGCAGTTCCGCTGTTTTTTCAGCCAGCAGCTTTTTATCGCCTCTGGTCTCAACATTCAGACGCATCACCGGCTCTGTATTGGAAACACGCACATTGAAACGCCATTCGGAATAATCAATGCTCAGCCCGTCCAGCTTATCGACCTGACCGCCGGGCGCATATTCAGCCTCGATCGCCGCCAGTACGGCCGCTGAATCTTCAACCTTGCGGTTGATCTCGCCGCTGCAGGGAAATTTTTCCATCCGTGCTTCGACCAGCTCCGACAAAGTTTTACCGCTGGTGCATAACAGCTCCGCCACCAACAGCCAGGGTATCATGCCGCTGTCACAGTAGGAAAAATCTTTAAAATAATGATGTGCCGACATTTCGCCGCCGTACAGCACCTCATTGGCACGCATACATTCCTTCATAAAGGCATGCCCGCTCTTGCAGCGCACAGCAACACCGCCGGCCGCATCCACAACCTCCTGCGTGTTCCAGGTCAGACGCGGGTCATACATGATCTTGGCGCCCGGCTGCTTGCGCAGAAATACCTCTGCCAGCAAACCGACTATATAATAGCCTTCAATAAATTCGGCTTTTTCATCAAACAAAAAGCAGCGGTCAAAATCGCCGTCCCAGGCCACGCCCAGATCAGCCTGATATTCGCGCACCAGTTTTGCCGTAGCCTCGCGATTTGGTACCAAAAGCGGATTAGGCACCCCGTTCGGGAAAGTCCCGTCAGGTATTTCATTGATCTTGATAAATTCAAAAGGCAGATATTTGGCCAGTTCGTTCAAGACCGGACCGGCGCCGCCGTTCCCAGGGTTAGCCACTATCTTCAGCGGTTTCAGCGCCTTGATGTCGATATATCCCAGCAAATGCTCGATATATTCCGGCATGATATCATAACGTCTTACAGCACCCTCCGTCTTGCCCGGCACCTTGACATGAGGAAAATCCTTACTGTCGACCACCATATCAGCGATCTCCATCAGTCCCGTATCGGCCGAGATCGGTCTGGCTCCTCGGCGCACGAGCTTCATCCCGTTATACTCTGCCGGATTGTGACTGGCCGTTACCATGATCCCCCCGTCAGCGTCCAGATGTGCCGTCGCGAAATAAATCATCTCCGTACCACACTGCCCGATATCGATCACATCACTGCCGCCGTGCCGCAGCCCTTCCGTCAAAGCATCGACCAGCTCGCGCCCGCTCAAGCGTATATCATGCCCGACTACAACTTTTTCAGCTGCAAACATCGCCGCAAAAACGCGCCCTACCCGATAAGCCATCTCCGCATTGACCTCTGTCGGCACAACGCCGCGCACATCATATGCTTTAAACGCTTTCTTAGTTAATTCCATATTTCTCCGCTCCCCTATATCTTTCTGCAATTATCTGAAAACATGATAATTATTACTTTCTACCTCCACAAAAAAACTCCTGCTTAAAAAGTTATTTTTAAGCAGGAGTGCGTTACATCGCATAATTATTTTCCCTTAAAATATCCTCGGCAAATTCACCCAGATACCAGCGCGCCACTGAAAAAAACGGCTGATAATTGCCATCTTCATCCGGCAGCAGGATACTTTCCGCCAGCAGCGGCAAAAACTCCTCCAGCACCGCTCCGCCAGCCAAAGCACTGTTTATCTCGTCCTCCAGTATCCTGATCAGCGCCAGTCTCATCCGCTGTAGCCGCGGCGCGTTCAGGTTCAGCTCGCGGATCGTATTGCGCGCCTTGGCCTGCAGTTTTTTCGGACAGGAACTTTCGTCAACGATCATCTTACCGGTATGCTCCTGATAACGAAACAGCCTGACTGACGCCGGTATCTTCAGTGGGTTCAGTATCCGCTCGGAAATCGGTTTCCCGCCCTTTGGTACATCACAGCTCCGGTCATTCTTCCTGCTGGAATAACGCCATTCAGGATCCGACACATAAGGCTGGCTGCCGCCATGGCAAACACCAAGCAGATTATGCCAGTCCAGGTGATAATTGTGTTTTTCAAGCTGTGTAGCTACTTTGGGGAAGAAATGCTCCACCCTGAAATCATCAACATTGTCCTCAAACTCAGCCAGCTTGATACTGATCTCACAATACGCGCATAAACCGTGCTGATCCTGCAGCAGCTGCTGCTTTACTTCGCGGTAGCCCCTGCGGTTGCGCCGGCGGAAATGCTCCCAGGTCTCGTCCGGGAACGCCTTCACATAACTGCACAGGCGCTCGGGTGTAGCCGGAGATTTGTACACCCGTTTCATTTTTTCTTCCTCCTGAAAGACTTCATCCTGATTTCCGTATCAGCACGGACCAAAGCCGGTTCACACCCTTTAGACCATTCGTCCAGACGTTTGCGCAGCTCCCTGGCCTCGTCCGTATCCCATTTATCCTCGCTCACAAGCATCAGATACCTGTACAGGTCCTTCACGATCGGCAATGCCTGCGGGCGCGTGTCAACATTCTGAATATCCTTGAGCAGCTGAAAGCTTTCAGCGCCTAAAGAAAAGGCAGGTTTATCGATATTGATCAGATTATTGTCCCAGCGCAGGATACGGATAGCCTCAGCAGGGACCGTGCTCAGAACCTGCGGACTGTGAGTCGTCACAATAAACTGTACGTTGGGAAACGCCTTCCGCACATCATACACTACCGCCTGCTGCCAGGAAGGATGCAAATGCATATCGACTTCGTCGATCAGTACGATACCCGGCGTTTCAAGAGCCGCCATGGCGCCAAGGTCAGGATTCAGCCGCACCATCCGGTACGCAAGATCTGCCGCCATACTGATCACGCTGCGGGTACCGTCACTCAAAGCCTCCAGCGGCAATACACCCATCGTTTCATGCATAATGATCAGATTTTGAAAAGCAAAGCTGTAATCTATATCCGTCCAGCCCATACTGCCGATACAGGTAATGATCGCCTGACGCACAGCCTTCAGCACTTCCGTATACGGATTCTTTTCATCCTTTTTACCGCTCTCGGCCAGATAACGGTCAAATTCCATCGCGCTCATCGCCGCATATTTGAACCACTGCCCAAAAGTATTATATGATGACGAAGGCTCCATACAATCGACGTAGCCGCTGCCGCGCTCCAGACTGATATCCTTGCGCAGCTCGAACAGCTTATTATCCTTCCACATCCTGCTGGTACCATAATAAGCCATGACCGGCAAAATTATTTTACTGTCGTTGACCTCCCGCAGCGCCTTGACCATATGCCGCCCATACTCGCTCAAAGCCTTCGCATTCAGGATCGTCGTCCGCCCCCCGGCCGCCTTCAATTCTCTTTTCCAGGTGATCTTTTCGCCGTCAACAACGCCTTCTGCCCCGATCACAACGGGATACTGGCTTTTCATCCGCAGCACATGCTCCAAAGTCCTGCCTACAGTATCTTTGGTCTGGCGTACGTCCGTATCACTGATCTGGTTGGCCTTAACACCGTCAAAGCACGCCAGATAAGGCCCTAAAGCTACAGCGACCGCATCTAAAATAGCTGTTTTGCCCTTACCGTTTTCAGCTACGATAACAGTCAGTTCTTTGTTGAAATCTATCTCAAAATTATCATAACAGCGGTAATTCTGCAAACATAAGCGACTGATATACATAGTACACCTCCAGAAGTATATTTTCTTTTATTATACCTTTTTTCAGCCGAATATGGAAATTTCTCTGCATTCTTTGTATAATAGATATATTATTTGAGAGTGAGAAGGTTTTAAAATGAATATTTTTCTCGTGATCGCTTTAGCAATGCTGCTGATCATCATCCTGCTGCGCCGACACATCCCCATCGGTCCGGCGATCCTGGCAGGCGGCCTGCTGATCTGGGCTTTAGTAGCCCCTCAGTTCCATTATCTGGTCAGCGCCTTCACCACCACGCTTACCATGCAGCGCACCTACGACCTGATCCTGGCGCTCTATTTTGTCATGTGCCTGGAAATCGAGCTGCGTACCAGCGGCGCTTTAGACGGAATGATCCGCGCCCTGCAGCGCTTATTTGCCAGCGAAAAATTTACACTGGCCATTATGCCAGCTTTTCTCGGCCTGCTGCCTTCGCTGGGCGGCGCACGTTTTTCTGCGCCCATCGTCGAAGCAGCCAGCCGCAATACAGACCTGACCAAAGAACATAAGGCCGCCATCAATTTCTGGTTCCGGCATATCTTTGAATTTTCCAGTCCCATCATCCCCGGCATGATCATGGCCTGCAGCATCGCCGGCGTTGCCTTCAGCGACTTTATCGCCCACCTGTGCTGGCTGACCCTGCTGGCATTTGCCCTGGGCTGGCTGGTGCTCATCCGGCCGCTGGATATGCCCGCTAACAGCAATGTAGATGTCGATCCGGCCGAACGCCGTCAGGACATTATGAACCTGGTACTGTCGCTTTCCCCGGTCGTAATCAACTTCCTGCTGGTAGTTTTCTGCGACCTTAACGCCTCCACCGCTATGGCTCTGGTCACCTTCGCCATGATCCCGGTCCTGCGTATGACAAGCCGCGTCCTGAACATCAAAGAAGTTTTTACCGGCGCCTGCGACTGGAAAATGCTGATGAACGTTTTGTGCATCCTCTATTTTATCCAGATCCTGACCGATACCAACGTTCTGCATACCATCGTGGAAGATTTTAAAGCCTCACCGCTGCCCGTACCTGTCATTATCGCAGCTATCTCCTTTATTATCGGCATCCTGACAGGTCTGTCACAGGGTCATGTAGCGATCGTTATGCCTATAGTAGCAGCCCTGTCGCCCGGCGACCTGAACCTGGCAGGCGTGGCCATGGCCTTCGGCGTAGCCGGACAAATGCTGACGCCGACACATATGTGTTTTATCGTCACCCTGGATTATTTTAAAGCCGACTTCTTCAAGACCCTCAAACCGATGTTTATTTTAGAAGTCATGCTGCTGACAGTATTCAGCATCTATACCTGGCTCACCTGGTAACAGACCTTATCTATATAAAAAGGCCGGACTTAACAGTCCGGCCTTTTTTATTGGGTTTTATTGATTTTTATTTCTGTACCGCCTTTACTTCCAACGGTACAAAAACGAATTCGCTCAGCTTACCGTTTTTATCGAAACCATATACCGCGCGCACAGCCTGCTGCCTGCTGAAGCCTACAAGATACGTCAGGCGGTCGCCCTGGTCGAACCGCTCATAAACCGCAAAACGCACCGATTTCTGAATACCAAACTGTTCCTTCAGCTGCTTTTGCAAAGCGGCAAAATTAGCCGCCGTCATCTTCTCTGCCAGCTCCGGCACCATATCTACCTGCAGCTGCGTCACAGCCGCAGCATCGCCGCTGAGTACTGCCATAAACTTATCGGCCACCTTCTGCTGCCTGTTCAAGTCACTGCCATCTCCTGCCGCATAACACATACCACTCACCACCATCATCAGAGTTAATATCAATAAGATTACTGTCTTTTTCATTACCATCCAACCCCCAACATTTATTCTTCAGCCTCAGCTTGTTCAGGCTGCTGCCTGTCAGCAGTTTCTTCTATATATTTTTCTTTCAGCTGCGTATAATCAGCAGCCAGTTTCTCATAAGCAACATCACGCTTTTCATTATCAGCCTGCAAACGCCTGTTATCCTGCTCCAAAGCCGCCAGACGCTCCAGCACCCTGTTCAGTGTTTCCTGCTCAACGCCAGCAGCTTTGGCCGCTTCCTTCGCCCTGCGCTCTGCTTCCGGCAGCCTGTCCAGCGCTATGCTGATACCCATATTCATCATATGCTTGCTGCTGGTCGTCGATGCCCCGATACTCAGCATCGTCCGTTTGTCAGGGCGATAGAACCCGCCTACTGCCAGCGCCTGCTTGCCCTCATAACTGCCCATCGCCATTGCGAAATCCGCACGGCTGTTGGCGTTTTCAGGCTGCGGATGCAGACCTGCCAAAGCGGCGCTCAGTGCGCCCACTTCCTTGATCTCGACTCCCATACGGCTGACCCTGCCGTCCAGCTCTCGCATATCACTCTGCATACCTTCAATGGCGCTGCCTACTTCTATCGTGCTGCCGTCCTCGCGTTTCAAGGTCACTTCGCCGCTGCCGATCGTGGTGCCGCTGGTCTTGGTGACTTCTTTCTCGTTGCCGTCAGCGTCTTTTTCCGTAGTCGTCGTTGTTTTGCTGACGCTGATACTGTCGCCTGTCATCGTGGTCGTGCCGCTGGTGTCTTTAGTAACCTTTCCGTCTTTGTCAGTTACCTTATTGCTCGTGCTCAGCGTCATACCTTTTTCATTCGTGCCGAAGCTGCTTTCCTTCACCGTCACATTGTCTTTGCTGTCGGTCGTGGTCCTGCTGGTCGTCACGCCGGTACCGCCTGCCGAGGTATTATTGACGGTCTTGGTGCTTTCCTTACCGTCAGCCGAGGTTTTCTCAGCCGCCTGTGTCGTTCCGTTCACAGCGCTGGTCTTAAAGTCATTGGTCACTGTATTCCCGTCGGCATCAGTACCGCTCAAATGGTTGTCTACGGCGTCAGTCTGGCCGATAGTACCTCCGGCTACAGTTACCTTATTACCGTCTACGTATAACTCGTCCGTATCTATCCTGCCGGTAGTCACCTTATTGCCCTGGATCGTAGTATCCAGCTGGCTGCCTGTGCCGTAAGCCGTATCACCGCTGTGGGTAAATTTGGCGCCGTCTGCCGAGGTATTGCTGAAACCGTAGTCGCCAGCTTTGCTGCTCAGGTTGCCGTTAGGGGCAACGCTGAATTTGGCTGTGCTGGTATCGCTGCTGCTGCTGACGCCGATATACAGTCCTTTATCCGTAATAAAGCCGTCGGTGTCGTTGACAACCGAGCTGTTTTTACCAACGTGGATACCATCTTCATTGATCTTGACCTGATTCTTTTCGCCCTCGGCCACCAGAATACCGTCTTTACTGATAACTGTTTTATTCTTTTCACCATCAGCGACAACGATCGCATCGCTGGCATTGACTTTATTAGTTTCAATGCCGTCAGTAGTGATACTGGTATTGCCTTCGATGTTAGTAGTATCCCTGTCAGGCTTGTGGATGCCGCTGGTATTGGCACTGCTGCCACCGCCGCCCGTACCGCCGCCTCCTGTGCCGTTGTCTTCCAGCGATTTTACCCGCTGATCCAGCCAGCCAACGTCCACGCCGTCCACTTTACCGCCGCTCAGGCTCACGCCGCCGATTTTACCATCACTGCCAAAAACAACGCCGTTGATACTGCTGACGCCTGTCACTGCGCCTGCGGCAAAATTCACGCCGCCGAGAGCAGCCGTCGCCGCTTCCAGGTTCGCTGTTTTCAAGCCGTCTTTAGTAAAACTGGTTGTGTCTTCGATTATTGTTTTGCCACTGTTTTCTACAACGTCAGTGCGTTTGATGCCGCCCATGTCGGCGGTAGCCACGCCATCCTGTTCCAGGCTGTCCAGACGTTCCGACAATGCTTTGATACTGACGCCGCCTACACTCAAACCGTCAGTTGCGTTGCCGCTGATAGCGACGCCGTTCAGATTGTCCGCCGTTACCGAGCCTGTTACCAGACTGGTGTGATCGATATGCGTACCGTCAGCATCGGCATATAAAGCAATGCCGCCGGCCGCTTTTTTACCTACGTGGATACCGCTGGCATCTACTGTGACCTGCTTATCAGTGCCCTCACCGAAAATAATCGCATCATCTGTGATTTGAGTATGGGTTTTAGCACCCTCATTGCCAATAACCACGCTGCCGCTGAACTTACTGCTTCCGGAAGCAGTATCATAACTCAGCCCTGCCGTTTTGCCAGTCACTTCCTCCAGCCCGCTTTGAATATCTGTTACGGTCGCGCTGGTCGCCAGATCCTTCGTTGCTTCAACGATCTTCTCATTGATTTCGGTTTGCGTATACGCGTCAGCAATGCCGTAACCGGCCAGCGTAGTCGCTTTATCTGCCTTGCCGCTTTGCAGGTCCTTAACATCTTTTACCAGACCGCCATCAGTGTCACCAACTGTTGTTTTTAAAGTATCGACGTCACCTGCTTTAGCAAAGGCCGTATCCGCCGCTGCTTTGCTGTAAACGCTGTCGCTCTTAGCGTAATCAGCAAGTTTGGTGTCTACTGCTGTAGTAGTTGCGTAATCAGCGAACTTCGTATTCATATCTGTAGTAGTCGTATAATCAGCCAGCGCTGTTTTAGCGGCATATTTATCAGACAGTTTTTTATCGCCTTCTACAAATTCACCTGCTTTTACCGTACCGCTGGCAGTTACGGCATTAGTAGTGATGCCGCTGCTGCTGATCGCCGTATTGGTTTCGATAGTAGTCGTTGCCGTATCCTGATTCCGTCCGATGCCTTTGGTATTATCGGTAACTACATCACCATTGCTCAGCGCCGTCAGGTCGATGCCGCCTACCATTACTTTCGATTCGTCTTTTTTGATCTCTATACCGTTGACAGTTTTAGCCGTTAAAGCGCCGTCATTGCCAAAGCCGAAGCCTGTTGCGCCGACTTTAAACTCACCTGCCGTCAGTACAGTCGCCGTCACGCCGCCAGTAAAGGTGGTAGTATTCTTGCCAGCGTCATAACTCATACCTGTAGCGGCTGTTTCCAAGGCTGCCGCTCTATTGCTCAACGCCGTATCTGCTGCCTGATAAGCGCTTTCAAGCGCTGTTTTAGCTGTGCCGATATCTGCCGTTACCTGCGTTTTAGTTGCCATATCGGCAGTTGCCGCAGTTATTTTTGCATCAGCGTCATTTTTGGTATAAGCATCGGTAATGCCATACCCTGCTAAATCAGTCGCTTTCTTAGCTTTTTCATCAATGGCAGTATTCAGCTCTGTTTTCAAAGCATTATCAGCTGCCGCAAAATCAGTCCGTATCTGCGTATCGGCTGCCTGATAAGCAGTGTCCAAAGCGCCTACTTTAGTATTGACTGCTGCCAACCCTGTAGTGCTGTCATTGACCGCCGTTTCCAAAGCTGCTGCCCTGCTGCCTAAAGCAGTATCGGCGCTGTCCAAATCGCTCATTTTCGTATCATAGGCAGTCTGTGCCACTTTTGCATCGATATTATTTTGCAAAGTCGTATCTGCTGCCGCAAAATCAGTCCGTATCTGCGTATCCGCTGCCTGATAAGCAGTATCCAAAGCACTGACCGTCGTATTGGTCGCGTTCAGCTGCTTGCCTGTTACAGCTTCCGTACTGACAGCACTCAAAGCCGCGTCCGTCAGTCCGCTCACTTTGCCGCCGCTCACTGTTACAGCTCCTACAGTTACTTTGCTGGCCGTCAGTCCTGCTGTCGTCAGTTTATTATTACCGTCTACCGTCAGACTGCCATTATTCAAACTGCTGCTGCCCACTGCAAAACCCGTATTCTGTACTGTGGCTGCGCCCACCGTCAGCTTGCCGTTTTCCAGCGTTGTAGCTGTCGCACCGCTGACCGTTACTTTATTCGTTGTTATACCGCTGCTGCTGATCTTGGTGTTGGTTTCGATAGTAGTCGTTGCCGTACCTGTCGTATCACGTTTGATACCTGCCGTATCGGCAGTGCCAACGCCGTCAGCACTGATGCTGTCAACAGTAGTTTTCAGCGCGCTCACATCCACGCCGCCCACTTTATAGTGATTGTCGGCGCCTTTTTCCAATGTTACGCCGTTGAAGCTGTTATTGGTTATCGCAGCACCGTTAAATACGCTGGTGCCGCTGATACCTGCCGCCGCAACTGTCACGCCGTTATAAGTACCGGCATTGGACAGGTTACGGCTGGCGTCGATAGCAATACCGTCAATGCTGGCAACTCCTGTCATAACGCCCGCAGAAGCAAAGCCAACGCCGCCCAAAGTCGCCGCCGTACTGGTAATATTCGCCATCCCCGTCAGGTTATCGCCGGCAGTATTGAATTTTGCAGTCTTTGTTTCCAAAGCTGTAGCTCTGCCGCTCAAAGCATTATCGGCGCTGTCCAAAGCGCTCATTTTCGTATCATAGGCAGTCTGTGCCACTTTTGCATCGATATTATTTTGCAAAGTCGTATCTGCTGCCGCAAAATCAGTCCGTATCTGCGTATCCGCTGCCTGATAAGCAGTATCCAAAGCACTGACCGTCGTATTGGTCGCGTTCAGCTGCTTGCCTGTTACAGCTTCCGTACTGACAGCACTCAAAGCCGCGTCCGTCAGTCCGCTCACTTTGCCGCCGCTCACTGTTACAGCTCCTACAGTTACTTTGCTGGCCGTCAGTCCTGCTGTCGTCAGTTTATTATTACCGTCTACCGTCAGACTGCCATTATTCAAACTGCTGCTGCCCACTGCAAAACCCGTATTCTGTACTGTGGCTGCGCCCACCGTCAGCTTGCCGTTTTCCAGCGTTGTAGCTGTCGCACCGCTGACCGTTACTTTATTCGTTGTTATACCGCTGCTGCTGACACTGGTGTTTGTTTCCAGTGTAGTAGTACTGCCGCTACGGCTGATGCCTGCCGTTTTGTCCTCCAGTGTCTTTGCCCTGCCCTGCAGAACAGTATCTGCCGCTTTATAAGCAGTATCGACATCACTTACCTGTTTCACCAAACCCTTACTGCTGTCACCGACCGCCGCTTTCAAGTCGGCAGTATCTTTGACCAAGCCTTTACTGCTGTCGCCGACTGTTGTCTTTAAGGTGCCGATATCCGTTTCCGACTTGCCGACCCTTGTATCCAGAGCCGTTACTGTCGCCGCATCCGCTTTGCCTGCAACGTCAGTCTGCATTTTCGTTACGTCGACGCCGCCAACTTTATAGTGACTGTCGGCGCCTTTTTCCAGCGTCACACCATTAAAGCTGTTACTGGTGATAGCCGCGCCGTTGACTTTGCCGTCCGTACTAAGCGTTACACCATTAAAACTAGTACCTGTTATCGTCGCTCCGTTGACAGTTTTGGCAGTCACAGCGCCGTCTTTAGCAACTGCAAAGCCCGTACTGCTGAACGGCGTATCAGTTTTGCCGATCACGGCATTGCCGCCCACGGTCAGCCCCGTGCTGGCATCCGTGCCGCTGACGGTTACACCGTCGATACCTGTAACGCCTGTCAAAGCACCGTGCATTTCAATATCAGCAACATTTACCAGACTGCGGAACAGGTCGTCCCTGTAGGTATCTCTTCCGCCATCGCCATATTTATCGCCAGCCTTATGTCCGAAGGATACCTGATTCTCTGCCGAGGTACTGCTGTCATCACCTAGTGCTACACTATACTCATGTTCAGCGTAACTGTAAGCACCAATCGCCACAACATCATCGCCGATAGCACGTGCGAAGAAACCAATAGCCGTAGGATACATAGCCATATTACTCATTGCCTCAGCTCCATATCCAATAGCTACAGACCCGTCACCGCTTACTTTTGCATAATTGCCTATACCTACAGCATCTATGGCGCTATTATCAATGTTCAAACCGATCATAACACTGGCAGCTCCATAGAAACTAGTACCAGAAGCAAGTGTGCCAATAAGCAAACCTTCTTGATTATTCATGCTGTCTTTGGCAAAAATCACTCCGTTGATGCTGGTGACGCCGTTCAACTCGCCTTTGCCATTGCTTTCGTAAAGGCCAGAAGTTGTATTTTCCTTCCACTCGCCGCCCAGGCTGATGTTGCCGTGCATATCAATGTCGGCAACATTTACCAGACTGCGGAACAGGTCGTCACTGTAGTCACTGCCATCTGCATAGTTGCGATCGCCAACCTTATGACCAAAGGATACCTGATTTTCCTCTGTCGTTCCGCTATATGCACCAATAGCAACAGCGTTGTGGTAAGTTCCCTGCGCAGCATACCCCAAAGCAGTACCATCATAACTAGCATAAGTATTGCTACCAATTGCTACAGCATTAGAAGAATCCGACGCTGCATTATAGCCGATAGCGACAACATTGTCGGCATCTACTACAGAACCGCCGATTGCTATATTGTAGTTTGCCTCCAAAGAAACCCAACCGTTAATAGCAATACTTTCTATACCACCGGCATAAGCCCCTACACGCTGATAAGCATAATAACCGATAGCAAGCGAGCCATCACCCAACACTTTTGTACCATTACCTATGGCAATGGCATTTTTAGAAATTGTTGTTACTGACGAGTCAGGATCCATAAAAACAGCCCCGGCGCCAATAGCAAGGCTTTTGTTAGTCACATCTTCATTCATAGCTGCCAGCACACTACCGTTAATACTTGTTACACCTGTCAGCGCACCTTCCATATCGATATCGCTGATGCCAGCCAGACTGCGGCGTTTATCCCAGGTGATTACTTCATTTCCATTAACAGTGTTAACCCTTCCTGTCCCGAAAGATACCTGATTTTCCGCTGTCGTATTACTACTTGCACCGATAGCAATACTGTTTTTAAACGTTGAATCTGCACGATCACCAATAGCCATACTATATAGAGCGTTCGTATGCGCCTCAGTACCAATAGCAATATTACCAGCCTCCGCATAACCTCCGTATTTTTCTATATGGGCAAAAGCACCTATTGCGATACCTCTATCAACTTCGACTATCGCTTCCGAACCAACAGCAATAGAATAAGTCCCTGCAGACTTCGCACTATAACCAACAGCAATGGTATGATTGTCTCCAGCTACAGCACCAGAACCAAAAGCACTGGTATATTGCTCTACAGCTTCTGCATTATAACCAAAAGCACTGCCATTTGAAGCGGCATTAGCACCAGAACCAAAAACACTGGCAAATTCATCAGCACTAGCGTCATAACCAAAAGCACTGGCTGACTCACCACGACCTTCAGCAGAAGTACCAAAAACACTGATATTATCATATGGATCGGCTAATATGCCAAGACCTATGACAGCCCTGTTTTTAGATTTTTTATCAAAATCATCATATTCTGTTGTTCCAATAAAGAAATTATTATTGACTTTATCAACAACAAGCTCTGAACCGTTGATACCGGTTACCCCTGTCAGCGCGCCTTCCATATCGATATTAGCAATACCCTCTAAACTGCGGCGGGTAGTCCAAGTGCTACCGCCATTTTCAGTGACGCCAAAACTTACCATATTGTCAGCCGTCGCATTAGAACTAAATCCAATCGCAACACTATCTTTAAATCCAGCTCTGGCATACATCCCCAGCGCACTACTATTCTCAGCCGTCGCACTTGCACTAGCACCTATTGCCGTGCTATATTGACCGCCAGCGTTAGCATCAGACCCAAGAGCAACAGTACCTGTACCTTGAGATTTAGCATCATATCCCAAAAGCAAATCATGAGTATCTGCGTAAAATTTTGCATCGTTGATACCGGTTACCCCTGTCAGCGCGCCATCAACAGCCATATCAGCCAGCGGCATGACGCCGTAGTCGCTGCCTGCGGCCGAGCGCGTACTGTAGCCGATGACCGGCACAACAACAGTTTCTTCTTCGTCGGCGTCCGCTTCACCGCCGGTTTCGCTGTCCGCTGCTTTTGCGTCCTTTGTTTCCTTTGGTTCCCCGGCCGCCGACGTTTCCGTCTGCACTGACGCTTCCGCCGCCCACAGCGGCGGCGCAGACCACATCTGCACACTGATCGCCAGCAGTACTGCCGCCACCAGTCTTTTGGCACGTATCTCCCTTTTACTCACTTCGTCCATCTCCCTTATTCATCGCTTTTACCTTTTTAAACCGGACGCGCTTTTGCGGGGCTGCAGTATTTGCAGCAGCAGGCGCACTTCTTCCAGTGAATAGCTTGCTTCTTCTTCTTCCTCAACCGCTTCCATTTCCGGCTCGTCCCTGTTTTCGCCCCAGGCCACCGCCGCTTTTGTGTCCAGCAGTACTTCCAGAGCGCACCCCAGCGTATTGGCGATACGCAGCAGCAGCTTCATGCTGATCCGGGCATGGTCATGCTCAAGATTGCACAGGTGCGTCTGGCTGATGCCGATGCGAGCCGCCAGGTCCTGCTGGGTTATATGGCAGATGCTGCGCAGGTATTTGACGTTGCCGCCGATCTGACGCAGGCATTTTTCGTCGTACATGTTCCACCCCCTGTATTTTATACAAGCAAATAAAAAGCACTTAAAAATATAGTTTTAAATTATCAGAGCAAATATTTTAAAACTATATTTTTATTTTTTTGAACATATAGCAATGCCCTTTGTTATTATAACACCTATGTACCCCCCCACAAGACGCGAGAAGTGCTTTCTGTACATTTTTGTTTTTCACCGCGATACGCTTGGCGCCGCCAAGCCTTTGTAAACGGCTTGACGTCTTGGTTTCAAAGGTTGGGCAAGCGATGGAAAAATTTTTTTAAAATTTTTCAGGTTTCTGCTTTACGACCCTTAAAGGCGGTATCTTACTTTTGCTGTTTTACCAAACGCAGCAAAAGCTCTTTCTGCTAAGACCTGGTATCTAATTTTTTTCCTGCTTATCCTGCACCCCAACGGTCAGCAGCAAAAAAATTTAGCCCCTATCTTAGAGATAGGGGCTAACAGGCTGGAAGGGATATTTTGCTATTTACTTTTTTAAAAAACAGGCGTACACTAGCAACTGTTATGCATAACGCTTTACAGTATGGCCTGCCATCATAAAACCAAGGGATTTGATCATCATAAAAAATATTAACACTCCAAACAATACAAACGACCAGACACCTCCCAGCCGCCTGCAGCTGCTGATAACCGCCGCGCAAAGCGGCGACAGACAGGCACTGCTGCAGCTATGCGAAGATTTCAGCCCGCTTTTAAAAAGCGAGGCCCACCGCGAAATGTTTTACCGGTCGCTGGGTAAAGATGCCGAAGGTATCGCCGTGCTGGCCCTGATCGAACTGATTTTGAAATATGACGGCGCCGATTTTGCCAACTGGCCAGGGCTGGCGCGCTGTAAGGTGCATTTTGCCCTTTTTGACGCCATGCAGAAGCAGGGTCAGATCTGGGAAAACGAAGCGCAGGTAGATACTGAAAGTGCCGCCGGGACCGAACTGCTGGAGGCCTGCCGTGATGCTGACGGCAGCCTGGACGAGCTGGCCCGGCTTTTACTGTCGCTGGATCTGCAGGAAGCTCTGCGTCAGCTGAACCCCGCCCAGCGGCAGGTGATGATGCTGCTGTTCGCACAGGAGCTGAAACCTTCCGAAGCAGCAAAACGTTTAGGCTGCAGTGTACGCAATGTCACCAAGCACCGATTAAAAGCACTGGACAAACTGCGCGGGCTGCTATAAAAATACAAAAGGACTGCCGTTTGGCAGTCCTTTTTTTACGCCGTTTTATTTAGCGGCTTCTTTATTTTCTTCTTTTTGCGGCAGAGCAATACCGAAATCACCTAATAAAGGTTTTTCGTTTTTGACTGCAAACAGGAAGCTCATCATTGCTTCGGGCTGTTTGGCAAATTTCATGCTGTATCTTAAAATATCAGCATCGGCGCCTTTTTCTATCACTACTAAACGTTTTTCACTGACAGCGCCAAAGTTTTTATCCATCTGCTCTTTGAAATTTTTAAAAACTTCTTCTGTAAAGTCTTTTTTCATACCGTCAGTCATCATGGAAGTTACGGCAGAATAATTGGAAGCTGCCAAAAACTTGTTGACCATGGCTTCTTCAGCGTCAAGCACTTTACCGTTGCTGGCACTGCAGATAGCACTGAAACCAAGCACTAAGACCATTGTCAGCATTAAAAGAATTTTTTTCATTAATAATTACCTCCGGCTCTCTTTGAATATTAGGGTCAATTTGATTCTTTACTATTATACATCTACCTTGGTATAGCTTCAAGGAAAGTTTTGTGATTCTACAAAAATCTCACAAAGAAAAAACTTTTTTGTAAATTTTTTCTTTGAAAGCTTGACTTGAAGTTAACTTAAAGTATTAAAATATGATAAAATAATATCAGGCTGCTGAAGCAGCCGCCGGCAGTTGAAGCTGCCCTCATTCTTATTTGAACAACAGTATTATTGATACAGCTATGAAGGCTTAAGCTGCTCCTGAAAGGGCGGTTTACTTTGCATAGCTGTTTTTATTTTCAGAAAGGATGCCTGACACGATGAATGTTTATATCAAACACCGTTTTCTGCTTTTGCTGCCGGTGCTGCTGGGCATCACTTTTTTTACGTTTGTGCTGATGCAGCTGCCGGCAGACGATACGGTCGATATGATGTATAAGGCCTCCGGGGCGGTATCGGAAACGGTCAAAGCAGCGGCCCGTGCCGAGCTGGGACTCGACCGTCCGCTGCTGGTACGTTATCTGGACTGGCTGCTGGCTGTCTGCAGCGGCGATATGGGACGTTCGTATATTTCAGGCACGCCTGTAACAGCGCTTTTTGTGGCTAAGCTGCAGCCTACGCTTTATTTGACGACGCTGGCCCTGCTGCTTACCGCCTGCATTTCTGTGCCGCTGGGTATCGCGGCAGCGCTGAGGCATAACCGCTGCTGCGATCATCTGATTCGCTGCTGCGCGTTTCTGGGCAATTCACTGCCGGGATTTTTTATCGCTTTGCTGCTGCTTTACTACTTTGCATTAAAACTGAACTTTTTTACCGTCCTCGGCGGCTCAGGCTTCGGCGGTCTGCTGCTGCCGGCGCTGGCGCTGGCAATTCCCATGTCTGCCAAGTATATCCGGCATATCCGCAGTAATATCCTGGAGGAGATCAACAGGGATTATGTTGCCGGCGCTCTTGTACGCGGCATTCCCAAAGCAACTGTTTTTCGCAGGTTCATCCTGCGTTCTCTTGGCAGTACGCTCATTACTTTATTCTCCTTGTCGGTAGGCTCGCTGTTAGGCGGAACTGCAATTATTGAAATGATTTTTATGATCGACGGGATCGGCAAAATGGCAATGGACGCTATTTTGATGCGCGATTACCCGGTCGTGCAGGCTTACGTGGTCTGGACCGCGCTCATTTTTACCTGTGTCAATCTTGTCACCGATCTGCTGCTGCATCAACTGGAGCCGCAGGCACGGCAATTTACTAAAGGCGGTGGATGGTGATGCCAAAAAACATACTGCCGCACGGCCTGCATAAGACCTGCTGGCTGCTTCTGCTGACAGTGCTGCTGTTTCTGGTCACGCTCAGCGCGCCTTACTGGGTACCTCACGATCCTTATCTGCAAAACCTTGACCTGGCTTTGCAGGCTCCCAGCGCCGAATATCCCTTTGGGACTGACCGTTACGGACGCTGCGTTTTTTCGCGTGTGCTGGTCGGCGGGCAAAGCTCCATTTTTTCTGCGCTGGCTTTAGTGGGGATCATTTTTACTACCGGTACTGCCGCCGGGCTCTGGAGCGGTTACTATGGCGGGAAGCTGGATAATTTTATCATGCGTCTGTCCGATATTTTTTTAGCGTTTCCCGGCCTTGTTTTTGCCATTGCTGTTGCCAGTATCCTGGGCGGCGGTATGACAAACGCTGTTTTGGCGCTGGCTGTCATCTCGTGGCCCAAATATGCACGCCTGGCCCGCAGTCAGGCGCTGACTGTCCGGCAGCAGCCATATATCGAGGCGGCACGTTTGAGCGGCTGCAGCGACACGGAAATAATTTTCCGGCATCTCCTCCCTTCTATTTTAAGTCCGCTGCTGGTAATGTCGGCACTTGATCTTGGCACGATGCTGATGGAACTTGCCGGCCTGTCTTTTCTGGGTCTGGGGGCCCAGCCGCCGGCAGCCGAGTGGGGTTCGATGATGAGCAGCAGCCGCAGTATGCTGCAGACGGCGCCGTGGGTGATCCTGGCACCCGGTGCGGCGATTTTTGTGACGGTCAGTCTGTTCAATCTTTTAGGTGACAGCTTACGTGATCAGCTTGACCCTAAATTCAATCCTAAATAATTTTATGCGAGGGGTATTGCTATTATGACGAAACTTTCTTTACTGGGCAGCGGTCTGCTGCTTACCGCTTTACTGCTCAACGGCTGCGGCCCTTCCGCAGCTCCTGACAAGGCGGGAGAATCTGTCTTCCGCTACGGCACCACAGCTTACGGTGTGGCTATGGAGAACGCCGGTATGGACCCGCACGAATCCTATAAGGGCTGGTCAACACTGCGCTACGGCGTCGGCGAAACGCTGTTCCGCTTTAATGAAGCAATGCAGCCGCAGCCCTGGCTGGCAACAGGCTACGAATTTCTTGATGATCATACTGTTAAAATCACTTTACGCGACGACGTAAATTTCAGCAGCGGCGCCAGACTTACCGGAGCCGCCGTGAAAGCCTGCCTTGAGGATCTGGTAAAGCGCCATAAACGGGCTGCCGACGACTTAAAACTGGCTTCAATCACTGCTGACGGACAAACCGTTACGATAAAGTCTCAGGAAAAAGCGCCGGCGCTGATCAATTATTTATGCGATCCTTACGGCTGCATCATCGATATGCAGCGTGGCACTGCCGACGATGTCAAAATCTCGGGCACCGGCCCGTATATCGTCCAAAGCCTGACGCCTACGGAAATAGTTTTGACTAAAAATCCGGCGTACTGGGGCGGCAGGGTGAAAACAGATAAAGTTATCGTCCGCAGTATTCCCGACGGCGATACTTTGACGATGGCGCTGCAGAACGGCGAGATCGATGCCACACAGGGTCTGCCCTATGCCAGTCTGCCTTTATTTACCGGCAATGCAAAATTTAAGGTTGCTTCCGCCAATACTTCCAGAGTTTTTCAGGCCTGCCTGAATTTTACGACGCCGGTATTACAGGAGCCTGCCGTTAGAAAGGCAATAGCTATGGCTATCGACAAGGATAAATTTACCAGCGTGCTTTTGAATGGCAACGGTACGCCGGCTGTCGGTCCCTTCCCTGCCAATATGCCCTGCGGCGGCGATGCCGTGCATACGGACGCTTATAACGCCGAACAGGCCAAAAAACTGCTGCGGGAAGCCGGCTGGACCGACACTGACGGCAACGGCTACGTTGATAAAAACGGTCAGGACCTTACCGTCCGCTGGCTCACCTATACTTCCCGGCAGGAGCTGCCTTTGCTGGCCGAAGCGGCCCAGGCTTTTCTAAAGGAGGTCGGTATCAGGGCCGAAGTCAACGCAACAGATAATTATAACGATTTTCTGAAACGCGGGGATTGGGATATTTATGCCAAGGCTTTTGTGGCTGCGCCTACAGGCGACCCGCAGTATTATTTTACGACCCATGTACTGGACAGTTCTTCCTATAATTCCGGCCACTACCATAATGAACGGGTCGAAGAACTGACCCGGCAGCTGCGCGGCGAATTTGACCCGGCAGCACGCAGCAGGCTGGCAGTCCAGATCAGCCAGCAGCTTTTAGACGATAACGCATTTATCTATGCTTCGCATCTGAAAATGTCCTTTGTGATGAAAAGCAACATCAAGGGCTTTACAGCCCATCCTTCCGATTATTACGAAATCACCTCCGACCTTGAGGTCTAAGGGGTTCAACTATGAACAAACAGCAGCCATTACTGCAAATAAATAACCTGAGCCTTGCCTATGGGGCTAAAGAAATTTTAAAAGCTGTGCATCTTACTGTCTGCCCGGGAGAGATCCTGGGCATCGTCGGCAGCTCCGGCGGCGGCAAAAGCACTCTATTAAAAACGCTGACCGGCCTTTTACCTGCTAACGCTGTCATTACCGGCGGCGAGATCCTCTGGCAGGGGCACAGCCTGCTCAGCGGCGGCCGTCTGAACAGCAGCGGTCTGCTCGGCAGGAAGCTGTCCATGATTTTTCAGGACCCTACAGCATCTTTATATCCCCTGCAGACGATCGGCTCGCAAATCTGCACTATGCTGCAGGCACAGGGGCAGTTCGATACGGCCGCCAGCCTGCAGTCTGCCGCGCAGGTGCTTGCCGGGCTCGATTTTTCTAAGCCTCAGGCCATTTTAAACAGCTATCCGTTTCAGCTTTCGGGCGGCATGAACCAGCGGGTCTGTATCGCTATGGCACTTTTGCTGAAGCCGGAGCTGTTACTGGCAGACGAACCGACCTCTGGACTTGATTTGCTGACGCAGCAGAAAATATTACGGCACCTGCTACAGCTAAAAACAGATCACCATACTGCGTTGATCGTTGTTTCACATAACATCAGCGCTTTGGCCCAGATAGCTGATACGATCGCCGTACTGCGGCAGGGCGAAATCATCGAAAGCGGTCCGGCGCAAACAATACTCAACCGGCCGCAGCATGACTATACCCGTAAGCTGATCGAGGCCATACCGCATTTCAGAAAGGAATTTCTTTTATGAGCGCCCTGTTAGAGGCAGCCAGCCTCAGTAAAACTTTCTTCAGTGAACATAACGCGCTGCCTGCTGTCTGCAATGTCAGCTTTAGTGTTGCCCCCGGCGAATGTCTGGGGCTGGCTGGGGCAAGCGGCTGCGGCAAAAGCACCCTGGCACGTCTGCTTATGGGACTGACGCCGGCCGACAGCGGTACGGTCAGCTTCAATGGCCAGCCGCTGGACTTTGCCGATGCCGCACTGCGAAAAAATTATTACAGTCAGGTCCAGCTGGTTTTTCAAAATGCCGCTGCGGCTTTTCACCCCCGCAAAAGTATCGGCAGCTCGATCATGCTGCCAATGCTGAATTACGGCTGGAGCAAGGCTGCGGCCCGGGAAAGATCGATCGCTTTACTGCTGGCAGCAGGCCTGACACCGCAGCATGCCGAAAAATTTCCGCACCAGCTGAGCGGCGGCGAATGTCAGCGTGCCGCTATCGCCAGAGCGATCAGTATCAAACCGAGGCTGCTGATCTGCGATGAAATAACCAGCGCTTTGGACGTACAGACCCAGGCTGAGATCATTCAGCTGCTGCTTGAGCTGCAGGCTGAAACTGAAATGAGCCTGCTGTTTATCAGTCACGACATTACTCTTGTACAGGAAATCTGCCAGCGGATCCTGATCATGCAGTCCGGGACGATCATTGAAAGCGGACCTGCCCTGGATATCATCACCCGACCGCAGCAGCATTACACCCGCGAACTGGTAACGGCAGCATTCAATCTTACGAAAATATAGGTGAAGGCTATGACATCTGCATTATTTGAAGTTAATAAAAAATACTGGACAGATCGGGCTCCCAGTTATTCGCAGGTCAATCAGGAAGAACTGGCAGGCTGTCAGCGCAGCAACTGGCTCAGAGAAATCAGCAGACAGATCCAGATGGTTTATCCTAACCGGGCGCCGCAGGAAATCACTGTTTTAGACGCCGGCACCGGTCCCGGTTTCTTTGCTGTTATTCTGGCGGAAGCCGGTTATAAAGTAACGGCTATCGACGCTGCCCCGGCAATGCTGGCTGAAGCCAAACGTAATGCCGGACCTTGGCAGGAAGCTATCGATTTTCGCCTGATGGACGCGCAGAAGCCGACGTTTACCGCAGAATCTTTTGACGTTGTACTTTCACGCAATCTTACCTGGGTCCTGGAAGACCCGGAGCAGACTTATGGCAACTGGCGTCATGTATTGAAACCCGGAGGGCTGCTTCTGAATTTTGACGCCAACTGGTATAATTATCTGTATGACGCTGACTTAAAACAGCAATACGAACAGGATCGACGCAACGTACAGCAAAACGATCTTGAAGACCATTATCTGAGTACTGATATCGACGCGATGGAGGCAATCGCCCTGCAGGTACCTCTGACAGGTATCCAACGGCCGCATTGGGATATCCGCACTTTGGAAAAGCTGCGTATGCGTTCCATTACTACTGACGTTTCTGTCTGGCAGCGCGTCTGGTCGACGGTAGAAAAAATAAATTACGCTTCAACGCCCATGTTTATGATTGCAGCGATAAAATAGGAGCAGATCATGTCTGATTTATCTAAAAAAACGCTTATTCCAAGCGGCGATACCAAAAACTATATTGAAAATTACTGGACGAAAAGAGCCGACGCTTTTGCCGCACTGCGCCGTCAGGAGCTGCACAGTGAAAAATACAGCCAGTGGCAGCGCGAGATCGTGCAGCATTTGCCGCCCGCAAAACAGCTGCGTATCCTTGACGTTGGCTGCGGCGCCGGTTTTTTCTCCGTTCTGCTGGCTAATGAAGGTCACCGAGTCACCGGTATCGATCTGACACCTGCCATGATCGCTCAGGCGGAAACTCTGGCGGCAGCAGAAGGCTGCAGCTGTACTTTTCAGACTGCCGATGCCGAGCATACGGCTTTTTCTGACGGCAGCTTTGATGTCGTTATTGCCAGAAATCTGATGTGGAACCTGCCCCATCCCGAAACAGCTTATGCCGAATGGCTCCGTGTGCTGGCTCCGAAAGGTATCCTGCTGAATTATGACGCGGAATACGCCAAGGACCATCATCGGCAAAAACTGCCTGCCCTCAATGCCCATGCCGATGTTTCCGCAGAATTATTAAATGAGTGCCACAATATTTACCATATGCTGGAAATCAGCCTCTTTGAGCGTCCCCTCTGGGACTTGGAAATACTTAAGGCTTTAGGCAGCTGTTCCTGTTCTGTCGACCAGAGCGTCGGTGACCGTATTTATGCCGAACAGGATATCTTCTATATCCCGGTACCGATGTTCTGTATCAAAGCTGTTAAAAATTGACGGTCTGTTTTAAAAACAAAAACGCCTGGTTAAAAACCAGGCGTTTTTATTATTCTGCTTACAGTTCTTTTTCAATGCGTTCCATTGCTTCGATAGTGTTTTCACGGCTGCCAAAAGCGGACAGGCGGAAGTATCCTTCGCCCATAGCGCCAAAACCGGCGCCGGGAGTACCGACAACAGCCAGTTTTTCAAGCAGGAAATCAAAGAATTCCCAGGAAGACATACCCTGCGGGCATTGCAGCCAAATATAGGGTGAATGGGTCCCGCCGTAGAATTTAATGCCTTTTCTGCGCAGTCCTTCGGCCATGATCCTGGCATTTTCTTTATAGAAAGCCAGCATTTCGCGGCATTCCTTTTGCCCCTGCTCACTGAACACAGCTTCGGCACCGCGTTGGATAATATAGGGCACACCGTTGAATTTGGTAGTCTGACGGCGCAGCCACATTTTATTCAGTTCCAGCTCTTTACCGCTTTCAGTTTTACGTACCAAAGCATGCGGCACTACAGTATAACCGCAGCGGGTACCGGTAAAACCGGCAGTTTTGGACAGGGAGCATAATTCGATAGCGCATTTTCTGGCGTCTTCAACGACAAAAATACTGCGCGGGATAGCAGGATCATCAACGAACGCTTCATAAGCGGCATCATACAGGATGACCGCGTCGTTTTTCAATGCATAAGCGACCCAGGCCTCCAGCTGCTCTTTGGTATAAACAGCGCCGGTAGGATTATTCGGCGAGCAAAGATAAATGATGTCAGCTTTAACGCTGTCGTCAGGCATTGGCAGGAAGTTGTTTTCCGGCTTGCCGTCCATATAAACTATTTTACGGCCGCACATGATATTGGTGTCCAGATATACAGGATAGACCGGATCAGGAATCAGGATCGTATTCGCATTGCTGAAAATATCGGTAATATTGCCGCAGTCGCTTTTGGCGCCGTCGCTGATAAAGATTTCATCGCTGGCCAAAGTTACGCCGAAGCCGGCATAATATTTTACGATAGCTTCGTGCAGGAAATCATAGCCCTGCTCCGGTCCGTAGCCACGGAAAGTTTCCTTTACGCCCATTTCGGCAACGGCTTTCTGCATCGCGTCGATAACGGCCGGCGCCAAAGGCAGGGTAACGTCGCCGATACCCATACGAATAACCTTTTTCTCAGGATGTTCCGCTACATAAGCATTAACCTTTTGCGCGATCTGCGAAAACAGGTAACTGTCTTTCAAATTACAATAGTTGTCATTTACAAAAGCCATTTTTTGTCCCCCATTAAACTAAAAATATATTTTTATTTATTAATGACTTCATCGGGAATATCGATGACGCCTTCAAATACAGTTACAGCCGGGCCTCTTAAAATAACATGGTTATTGGCCAAATGGGTAAGCTTCAGAGTGCCGCCTTTGGCGATAACTGTTAATTCTTCACCTTTTTTACCTGCATGGCCCAGCATGATAGTAGCAACACAAACTGCTGTCGCGCCGGTGCCGCAGGCCCAGGTTTCGCCGCTGCCGCGTTCCCAGACGCGGAATTTAACGGTATTTTTATCGATTACCTGCACAAATTCAGTATTGACGTTTTCAGGAAATAATTTGTGTTTTTCAAATTTAGGCCCTAATTTTTCCAGGTCCAAAGCATCTACATCGTCTACAAAGGTGACGAAATGCGGATTACCTACAGAAATAGCCGTACCATTATAAACAACGTCTTCTTCCAGCACCAGTCCCTGATCTACAAACATAAAGTGATCGCTGATCATGGGGATGTCGGCACATTTAAAAATAGGCTCGCCCATATCGATACTGGCTTCTGCCACTTTACCGTCTTCACCCAAAAATACATCGATGGTTTTGATACCGGAAAGCGTTTCCAGCGTAAAAGTTGTTTTATCCGTCAGACCTTTATCATAAACATATTTAGCGATACATCTTGTACCGTTACCGCACATTTTCCCCTCCGACGCATCGGCATTAAACATGCGCATTTTAAAATCCGCAACGTCAGATTTACAGATCATGATCAGGCCATCACTGCCAATACCAAAACGTCTGTGGCTGATATATTCGGAAATAGCGCCCGGATTAGGCAATTCCTGTTCCATACAGTTGACGTAAACATAATCGTTACCAGTACCGTGCATCTTTGTAAATTCCATTTTCATGGCAATATCCTCCTAAATAAATTCATAGCTTGCTTTATATTATAACAAAAAACAGACAAACAATACAGTGATTAAAAGCCCCTTATGTTGTTCCTTATTAAGAACACTATTCTTCATCTTCATATAGTATACTATTAGCGTAGGCTAACGTCAAGTAAAGATTAGAAATTTACCTAACAAAAAAAATAACCATACCGTATGGTATGGTTATTTTTTAACCGGCAGCTTTCTAT
>ERZ791837.630-NODE-630-length-26606-cov-3.161011_pt1 | contig 26606 bp, 22 predicted proteins | sample MGYA00510292_ERZ791837 | MGnify/ENA primary metagenome ERZ791837 (study PRJEB30046, sample SAMN00715259) | human gut metagenome | study: EMG produced TPA metagenomics assembly of the A metagenome-wide association study of gut microbiota in type 2...
CCAACCGCCGTTTTGAGAAAAAGGGCGAGATCGGCGGCGTGACCGTTATTGATGATTATGCTCATCATCCAACAGAACTTACAGCTACCCTTAAAGCTGCCATGCAAATGCCTTTCCGTGAAGTATGGGCAGTATTCCAGCCGTTTACCTACTCAAGAACTGCTGATCATCTGGAAGAGTTTGCTCAGTCCCTTTCTATTCCTACTCATGCCGTTTTAACAGACATTATGGGGGGACGTGAAAAGAATACTATTCCAATATTTACAAGACAACTTGCAGAACTTATACCAAATTCAGTATGGTTCCCACAGGACGAATCCGATCCTGAATCCTGTGATAAGCGCAAATATGAAAATTTTGCAGAAGTATGTGATTACGTATGCACTCACGCACAGCCGGGCGACCTTGTAATAACACTTGGATGCGGAGATGTAAACAAGGTCAACAAAATGATACTCGATAAGCTTAGTGAAATGGAAGAAAAGTCCTGCAAATAAGTTTGAAAAAATTTGAAAAAGGTCTTTTCTTTTGATAAAAAATATATTATAATGTAAGTAGTGTGCGGTTTGCATAGTACATAGTGCAAATCGCCATACCCTTACGAAAGGATTTATATACATATGACAAATAAAGTTAAAATAAGTGTATGCGGCAAGGAGTTTACCTTGCAGACTTCTCAGCCCTCGTCCTATGTAATGGGACTGGCAAGAAATCTTGAAACAAAAATTCTGGAGATAACGTCCTCATCTACAAGTGCAACTCAGTTTACTGCCGCAATTATGGTTGCTCTTACTTTGATGGACGATCTGAATGCCGTAAATCAACAGATAGACCAGCTAAGAACTCAGTCTAAAACATATGTAGACGAAGCAGGCAAAACACGTCTGGAACGTGATGCTGTTCTTGCAGAAAATCAACTTCTCAGAGATAGACTTTCAGCCCTTGAAAAAGAAGTGAAAAACAGCAGGGCTGGTTCTGCTTTATAATGGCATTCCCTGAAATTTTAGCTCCGGCAGGCAGCTTTGAAGCTCTGTATGCAGCAATACGCTGCGGAGCAGACGCCGTATATATTGGCGGAAAAAATTACTCTGCAAGACAGAGTGCTGCTAATTTCGACATGGATGAAATAAAAAAGGCGTCAGAGCTGTGTCATCTTCACGGCGCACGGCTTCATCTTACAGTAAACACTATTCTTCTTGATGAAGAGCTTAAAGACTTTGAGGAATACATAAGAGCTGCAGCAGATGCCGGAATTGATGCTTGTATCGTTCAGGATATTGGAGCTGCCGATATTATCCGTAAAGCCGTACCCGGTATGCCGCTTCATGCATCAACTCAGATGACTATCCATACACCAGAAGGAGCATTATGGGCAAAAGAACACGGATTCTGCCGAATCGTAGTTGCAAGAGAACTTTCAAGAGAAGAGATACGTCCTATAACTAAAGTTGTTCCTGAAATCGAACAGTTTGTTCACGGTGCGCTATGTATGAGTATTTCCGGACAATGCTATCTGTCAGCTCTTATAGGTTCAAGAAGCGCAAATAGAGGAAGATGCGCTCAGGCTTGCAGGCTGCCATTTTCTGCCTGTGAAAAAAGCAGTGTTTGCAGTATTTCACTCAAAGACCTGTCCCTTATGGAGCATATGAATGAGATCATTTCAGACGGCGTGACCTCCCTTAAAATAGAGGGACGGATGAAGCGTCCAGAATATGTTGCAGCAGCGGTAACTGCACTGAAATCCGCAAGAGACGGTAAAACTCCTGATATGGAAAGTTTGCGAGCTGTATTTTCACGCAGCGGATTTACAGACGGATATTATACAGGCAAACGTCAGAAGCTTTTCGGCGTTCGTGAAAAAGAAGATGTAACGGCAGCTTCTGCGGTCCTGCCAAAACTTCAGGAGTTATACAGAAAAGAATCCCATACTGTAGGTCTTAGTATTACTGCAAGACTTTATGCGAATGAACCTTTTACACTTACCGGAACAGACAGCGATGGAAACAGTGTTACTGTTTCCGGAAATGTTCCTGTGCCTGCAACAAAAAAGCCTTCAGATTCAGAGCAACTCAAAAAACAGCTTTCTAAACTGGGGGATACGATCTACTATCTTAATGAAATAACGACTGAATGTGACGGTGTATCCATGCTTCCTGCATCTGCTGTAAATGCCCTCCGACGTGAGCTTACAACAGAGCTTGACAAGCTGCGTATTAAAAAGAATACTCCTGTGTACGAAACATTTTCTTATAATTATCCCACATTATTTGTAAAAAAGACATACGATAAGAAACCAAAACTCAGATTTCGTGTTAGAACAGAAAGTCAGCTGAATAATTTGAATATAACAGCCGATGAAGAATGCATAGTACCTTTTGAACTTGCAGAAAAGATCACTGCAAAAGATAACTTTATTTTACAGCCTCCAAGATTCATTCCTGATGAAAATGCATTTATAGAAAAGCTGAAATCACTCTATGAAAATGGATTTACACGTCTTATATGCGAAAATCCTGCCCATATCCGAATAGGAAAAAGATCAGCATTCAGACTTTGCGGCGGTACGGACCTTCATACAGTAAATTCCATCGCTTCAATGGTGTATGAAAATGACGGCTTAGAAGATATTCTTTTGTCCCCTGAGCTTACACTAAGACAAACAGAAAATATACATTCAAATATACCCAAAGGCATATATGCATACGGTAAGCTGCCTGTTATGCTTTTCAGATGCTGTCCTATAAAAAATGAAGTCGGCTGTAAAAACTGCACAGGTCATCTTATCGACCGTACAAAACGGAAATTCCCAGTGCTTTGCGGAAAGGATTATGCTGAGATGCTCAATGCAGTTCCTGTCTGGACAGCTGATAAAATGAACGAACTTTCCTGCTGTGATTTTATTCTTATAGATTTTACAGATGAAAAATCGCCTGAGGAAATACGTGCTGTTGCTAATGCATACAGAGGCATAAGCAGCAGCTATAAACCCTCAGAATTTACAAGAGGGCTTCTGTACCGTGGAATAGAGGGAATAAAGAAAGGATAGAATTATGAAACTACTCTTCAAAAAGTTGAAAGATACTGCTATTGTTCCTGTACGTGCCACTGCATACAGCGCAGGGTACGATCTCTGTTCGGCGTCTGAATCGCCTATCGTAATACCAATGGGTAAAATAAGAATGATACCCATTGGTATTGCAGTCTCTCCTGATCGAACAGATGTGGCTCTTTTCGTATTTCCACGGTCGGGAATTGCATCAAAATACGGAGTTACCCTTGCAAACAGCGTGGGAGTTATAGATTCAGATTACCGTGGCGAGATAATGGTCCCGCTTATCAATCACGGAAAAGAAGATTTCATCGTCACAACGGGTATGCGCATTGCACAACTTGTAGTAATGCCCGTACTTTCACAGGAGTGGACAGAAACTGATCTTCTTGATGATACCAGCCGTGGAAACAACGGATTCGGTTCAAGCGGAATTATATAAAAACATAAAAACAAAGGAGAAAATAAAGTGGTTGCCATTAAAAAATTTCTTGTATACATAGCTGTTTTTGCAATTGCAATAGGTGCGGGCAGTGTTATTTCTACTCTTTGCGCACAGATCTCTGCTATGTCGTGGTTAGCAATACAGCCCTCTTTCGGATTTGAGCCGTTTAATGTAAATCTGATCATTTTGGATTTTACATTTGGTCTTAACGTCCATTTGACCGTTGCACATATTATCATGATAATAATTGCCGTTTTTGTCTCACCAAAAGTGGTTTCTTCTTTAGTGAAGGCAAAAGATTAAGCGACTTGTGCAAGACGCTGTAAAACTCTTTGTAATTTCCTGAATTTAGTATAAAATGCTGAAAATAAAATTTGCCTTAAAAATCATAAAAAAATGTTTGTCTATGATTTCATTTCATGGTATAATATTTGTATATCAATGCAACAGTGGAAATTGCACGGCATTGCCTTAAGTTTTTTCTTGGAGAATCTTGCTTTTTTTATTTTTCTCCATATATACATATGAATAATGCTGCATAAAGACAGATACGCAGCTACAGCACCTGTTAATTTAAGGAGCAACAGCATAATGTTTAATAAAGACATAGGTATAGACCTTGGTACTGCCAATACCATTGTGTATATGAGCGGAAGAGGTATTATCATCAGAGAACCGTCTGTTGTGGCGGTAAATACTCATACTTCAAATGCCAAATATGTAGGAAGAGCGGCAAAGGAAGTTATCGGAAGAACTCCGGGTTCTATCGTTGCCGTAAGACCTATGAAGGATGGCGTTATTGCTAATTTTGAAAAGGCTACCATAATGCTTCAGGAGTTCATCCGAAAAGCACTGCGTGGCAATCTCTTCGCAAGGGCAAGAGTTATCATCTGTACACCGTTGGGAGTTACTCCCCTTGAAAAACGTGCAGTAAAAGAAGCCTGCGAACAAGCAGGTGCAAAAAAAGTAATTATTGTCGAAGAGCCTATGGCGGCTGCTATTGGTGCAGGTCTGCCTACAACAGAACCTACAGCTTCTATGATAGCTGACATCGGAGGCGGTACAAGTGAGGTTGCCGTTATTTCTATGGGCGGAATAGTCGCATCAAAAAGTATCCGCTGTGCAGGTACAGAAATGGACGAAGCTATCATCTCACACCTCAAACATAAATTCAATCTGCTTATCGGTGAAAGGACAGCCGAGGAAATAAAGCTTGAGATCGGTTCTGCCTTTGATGTTGGAGCAGATGGAGCTATGGAAATAAAGGGCAGAAATCTACTTACAGGTCTGCCTGAAAATATAAACATAACATCAGCAGAAATACGTGAGGCTCTCAGTGAACCTCTGGCAAAAATCGTTGACGCTGTAAAGTTCACACTGGAACAAACTCCTCCGGAACTGGCAGCTGATATTATTGAAAACGGCATCACTCTGTGCGGCGGCGGTGCACTGCTCAAAGGTATTGATCGTCTGCTGTCATGGTCAACAGGTCTGCCTGTTTTTGTGTCTCAGTATCCCCTTGATTGTGTAGCCGAGGGTACAGGAAAGATCCTCGCTGATATGAATAAGTACAGAGACGCACTTACAGAGGATATCGAATATTACTAATCAAAAACGAAAAATCTGCCGACAGGTCTTAAAAAGACGGTCGGCTTTCGGCTTATGCTAATAAAGCAGCACCGCACAATTCCAATTAGCGATTTGATGCACGTCTTGCTTGTTCTGAGAATTTAAAGGAGGTCTGCGCCGATGGGTGACTTTTTCAGAAAACACCGTTTCCGCATTCTTATATTTATAATTGCATTGCTTGTAGGTATAATGCTGTATTCCGTAACACGAAGCGGCAAGGATTATCCGGGAAGCAGCATTGTAAATACACTTATAAGTCCGCTTAGAAATATTTCAAACAGCATCTCCGATAACACGGAGTCTATTATAAGCTCATTTACTAAAGGAAGCCGTTATCAGGCTGAGATCGAAGAACTTAAAAGAGAAAATACAAATCTCAAAAATGAACTTACCCAGTTTGAGGATACAAAGCAACAGCTTCTTGAACTACAGCAGTTTATGGGTATAAAGGAAAAACACGAAACACATATATATTCTGAACCGTGTACAATTATAGGCTATGTTACAAATGATCCATTTCACAGCTTTATCATAAATAAGGGTGAAGAAGACGGAATCTCTCTTCACGATCCGATAGTCACAGGTGAGGGAAGCATTGTGGGAATAGTATCTTCATTGTCGTCAAATTCTGCAACAGTACAGACCATTCTTTCTCCCGATCTATCTATTGGTGCAATATCTGCAAATAATAAATATACAGGCATACTGGAAGGTGAAATCGTGCTTGCTTCTGATTATAAGTGCAGAATGATCTATCTTGAAAGAGACACAGAACTTAAAAAGGGAGACCTCATTACAACGTCAAGTGCAAGCGGACTCTTTCCTAAGGGATACCTTATCGGAACGGTGGATTCAATTGAGATAATGGACAGCGGTCTGAGCAAATATGCTGTTATTAATCCAGATGCTGATTTTGAGGCAATGACAAGCGTTATTGCAATAATCGACTATCCCGGAAAGGGAGATTCAAATGAATAGGATAAAAACACGCCGTATTACTGCTAATGAAAAAAGAAACCTTGCTGTAAGGTGGATACTTTATGCAGTTATAATAATCCTATGCTTCATTACTGCTACATCAGGAAGCTTCCGCAAACCGCTGCTGCTTATACCAGTTGCACTGTGTATTGCATCATATGCAAGAGAACATACCGCACTTATCATAGGTATTGTCTGCGGACTTCTTCTTGATATAGTATGTTGTAAGCTTATTGGCTTCAACGCTCTTCTGCTGTGTGTTATGTGTTTAGGAATGTCTGTTTTATATAAGCATCTTCTTATGCACAGACTTTTCAGCTTTCTGATACTGACAGCTGTGGGAATATTCATTCAGGGAATGCTGGATTATTTCTTTTTCTATGTAATGTGGGATTACTCAAATGTATCATTCCTGTTTAAAAACCATATACTTCCCTGCTGTATCTATACTCTCATTTCCTCATTGCCCGTTTATGCGGTCATCCACAATATCAACCGCCTGCTGCGTCCTAATACGATCCGAACCATTGAGGAAACGGTTCTTACAGAAGACGATCAGTAGTTTTTCTCAGAAGGAAGATTTGTTTCAATGAAAAAAAGACCTTATCATATTTATCTGAAATGCACGCTTCTTGTTTCAATTATGCTCTGCGCATTGTGCTTTTGCGGATACAGGCTTATGAAAATTCAGCTGGTAGAAAGCGAAACTTATATGAGCCGTAAATATTCCACGTATAAGTATTCTCAAACCATAGATGCCACACGAGGTGAAATAGTTGACTGCTCAGGTGAACCTATCGTTGTAAACAAGGTAGGCTACAGCGTTGTAATACTGCCTGAACAGTTTCCGGACGATCTTGCAGAAGGAAACAAAGCGCTGCTTAAAATAACGGATATGCTTGAAAAATGCGGCATTACTCCCGATATGTCTATGCCTATTTCAAGTGAAGCTCCATACACTTTTACAACAGACGACGAGGATGTCCTTGAAAGCTTTAAAAGCAATCTCGGTCTTAACGTATATGCAACAGCTGATAACTGTATGTTGAAGCTTATTAAAGATTATGAGATTGCACCCGATTATTCTGAAAAGCAGAAAAGACTTCTCTGTGGTTTGCGCTATGAAATGTTAAGCCGTGGCTTTTCTATGAACAGACGTTTTACATTAGCTGAAGATATACCACTCAGTTCCATTACAGAGATCAAAGAATCAGGAATAACACTTCCGGGTATCGAAATCATGGAAATGCCAATACGGCAGGTAAAGCAAGGAAATGTTATTCCCCATGAAATCGGCACAGTAGGTCCTATTTACGCTGAAGAATATGAAGAATTTGCTGCCAAAGGCTATGATATGGACGATACTGTCGGCAAAAACGGCATTGAAAGAGCCTGCGAAAGCTATCTTCGTGGCGAGGACGGCATTAAAACTATTTCCGTACAGAATAATGAGGTAGTGTCCTCTGAAATAACAACACCTGTTCAATCAGGAAACACAGTAATGCTTACAGTTGACAGTAAGTTTCAGCGTGATCTACAAAAAGTACTTGAAAACTTTATCAAAAATTTTGATAACATCAGAGATGAAAAAACAGAAAAACTTAAACTCGGAAAGGTGACCAACGGTGCTATAGTTGTTCTCGATGCTAAAACCAGCGGCGTTCTTGGTATGGCAACCTGCCCTACCTATGACCTTAGTACTTACATGGAGGATTACGAGTCTCTTCTAAAAGCAGATAACAAGCCGCTTATAAACCGTGCTACAATGGGTCTTTACCGCCCCGGTTCAACCTTTAAAACTATAACTGCTACAGCAGGCCTCTGCGAGGGCATAATAAATGGAAGTTCAACCTTTTACTGCGGTCAAACCTATCTTTTTCGTGATCATGTATACGAATGTACAGGCGGTCACGGAGACATTGCTCTTATAGAAGCACTTCAGTATTCATGTAATATCTATTTCTATAAACTGTCTGAAAACCTGACCATTGACAGAATCAGCCAGTATTCCTCCATGTACGGTCTGGGACAGCCTACAGGTCTTGAAACCTATGAGGAATCAGGTCATCTTTCTGATATGGAATATTATGAAAAAGAAGGGCTTACATGGACTGTCGGTGAAGTACTTCAGTCGGCTATCGGTCAGTCCGAATGGGCTGTAACTCCACTGCAAATGGCTGTAGTTGCAAATACCATTGCTAACGACGGTGTTCGTTACGAACCTCATCTTGTAGATAGCATATGGGATTACAACATGGAGAATATGATTGAGAAAAAAGAACCTGTTGTCGCAGAAACTATTACAGCCTGCGGAAAAGAAGGATACGATATCATTGAACAGGGAATGATAGCAGCATCTGTGACCAATATGCCAACAAAGCATTCCCTCGGAGACCTTGGCTACAGCGTAGCAATAAAGACAGGTACTCCGCAGCAGGACTCACGTGTGCAGGACTCATTCTTCATAGGATATGCTCCGGCAGATGATCCTGAAATAGCTTTTGCAGGAGTAGTTGAAGGAGCTGAATATGCAAAATACATGATAAGAGACATTCTCAAATCTTATGAAAATTATAAAACAAGGACTCAATCCAATTAAAATTATTGAAAAAAATTGTAGTTTTTTTCTTCAAAATGCAATTTTAAAAAAATAATGTTGTCATATTGCACAAACGCATTAGTTTATGCTACCATAGTTTTCACAATCTTTAAGTCAGGAACAGTATTTTCTTTGACAAATTTCAATTTTATTGGTATAATAGTATTTATAACGATAATTCAAATTGATGTAAAGACTTTTAAAAGGAAAGGAATGATTTTTTCTTATGACAATCGCACTCATCGCCCACGACGCAAAGAAAGAGCTTATGATTCAGTTCTGCATAGCATACTGCGGAATACTTTCTCGTCATATGCTTTGTGCAACTGACACAACCGGCAAGCAGGTTTCCGAAGCTACCGGACTCAAAATTAAGCGTTATCTCAGCAGCTCACAGGGCGGCGGACAGCAAATCGGCTCACTTATTTCTTGTAATGAAATCGATGTTCTTCTTTTCTTCCGTGACCCTATAAACCGTAGAGAAGCTGATTCTACAGAGATGAACCTTTTGCGCCTTTGCGATGTTCACAACATTCCTGTGGCTACAAATATCGCAACAGCAGAGGCTCTTATCATGGCTCTGGAAAGAGGAGATCTGGACTGGAGAATTATCGGTTCACCAACAATTTGACCGTTTTCTTAGTTATCTATAATTTTCATGTCCCTTTACGAAGGGACAATTTTTTGTAATCAGGAGGCATATTATGGCTTTAAAAATTACACGCCCTCAGGGTACTGAGGATATTACACCAAAGAATATCAGCAAATGGCTTACTGTTGAAGAAATCGCACGGGATACCGCTGCAAGCTTCGGCTTTAAGGAAATAAGGATACCTACATTTGAAAATACCGAATTGTTTCTTCGTTCAGTAGGAGAAACTACAGACGTTGTTCAGAAAGAAATGTACACCGTCAAGGCAAAGGAAACTGAGTTTACTCTTCGCCCCGAAGGAACTGCCGGTACAATCCGTGCAATGCTCCAGAACGGTATGCTAAATGATGCTCTGCCGCAAAGAGCATTCTATATCTTATCATGCTTCAGACATGAACGTCCACAGGCAGGCAGACTCCGTGAATTCCACCAATTTGGCCTTGAAATGGCAGGTTCTGGAAGTCCTGCTGCTGATGCTGAGGTAATAAGCCTTGCTAAAACACTTCTGAACAGACTGGGACTTAGAAATATTGCACTTAACATCAACTCAATTGGATGTCCTAAGTGCAGATGCGAATATCACAAGGCTCTGCGCTCATACTTTACCGCTCGTGAAGAAGAACTTTGCGGCACCTGTAAAACACGTCTTGAAAAGAATCCTATGCGTATTCTGGACTGCAAAAGCCCAATATGCAGCGACATCGCAAAAAATGCACCGGCAATACTTGATTATCTCTGTGATGAATGCAGTGAACACTTTGAAACACTAAAAAAATATCTTAAAAATCTTGATATAGAATTCACTGTAAATCCTAAGATAGTTCGTGGTCTTGATTACTATACAAAGACTGTATTCGAGTTTGTAACAACTGACATCGGAGCACAGGGTACTGTTTGCGGCGGCGGACGTTATGATGGTCTTATTGAACAGCTCGGAGGTTCTCCTACTCCTGCACTGGGCTTTGCTATGGGTATTGAAAGAATACTGCTCACTATGGAAAGTCAAGGCTGCGAGTTCATGGAAGAGAAAACTTGCGACCTTTATATCGCACCTATGGACGCTTCTGCTGCGGACAAGGCTATGGTTATTGCACAGAAACTTCGCTGTGATGGATATCACGCAGAGTACGACGTTATGAACAGAGGACTCAAAGCTCAGATGAAATATGCCAATAAGATCGGTGCTAAATTTGTACTGGTGCTTGGAGGAAATGAGCTTGAAAGCGGTGCTGCCAAACTGAAACTTATGGAAACAGGCGAACAGTTTGATATTCACCTTGATGAACGCTTTTCAGAAGAATTTGAAGAGCTTTCAATACGTTATATGTTTAATGATATTCTTGATGAATTTGAGGAGGAAAAGTAATGGAATCTATGAATGGTCTGCGCCGCACCTGCTATTGCGGCGAGGTTTCTGAAATCGGCAGTACTGTTGTAGTCGGCGGATTTGTTCAAAAGGTAAGAAATCTGGGTACCCTTATTTTCATTGATCTTCGTGACAGAACCGGTATAGTTCAGCTTGCTTTCAACGACAGCACTGACCCTGAAATTTTTGAAAAAGCTGCATCATGCCACAGCGAATATGTACTTATGGCAAAGGGTATTGTTACAAAACGTTCAAGTATAAACCATGATATGAAGACGGGTGAAGTAGAGATAATCGTTTCTGAGCTGCGTATTCTTGCAAAAGCTCAGACAACACCTTTCTTCATCACTGACGAAACAAAAGTAAACGAAGAACTTCGTCTTAAATACCGTTATCTTGACCTGAGACGTGCTCCGCTTCAGCATAATCTTATTATGCGTCATAAGATCGCACAGGCCGCACGTGAATACTATTATGCAAATGGCTTTATCGAAATCGAAACACCTATGATGATGAAGTCAACTCCTGAGGGTGCACGTGACTATCTCATTCCTTCACGAGTTCACAACGGAAAATTCTATGCGCTTCCTCAGTCACCTCAGATATATAAGCAGTTGACTATGGTTGCAGGTCTTGATCGTTATATACAGATCGCAAGATGTTTCCGTGACGAAGATCTGCGTGCTGACAGACAGCCTGAATTTACTCAGATAGACCTTGAAATGTCTTTTGTAGATGTTGATGATATTCTGGAAATGACAGAGGGATTTGTTAAATATCTTCTTGAAAAGGTTATGAACAGAGAAATAACTCTGCCTATACCTCGTATGACATATAATGAGGCCATGAATCGCTTTGGTTCAGATAAGCCTGATACACGTTTCGGCATGGAACTTCAGGATATAACTCCACTTGTTTCTGATCTTGACTTTGTTGTATTCAAGAGTGCAATTGAAGCAGGCGGCAGCGTTCGCTGTATCATAGCTAAAAATGCTTCAAAAACTCTTACACGTAAAGAAATTGATAAACTCACTGAAAAGGCTAAGGGTATTGGTGCAAAGGGTCTGGCATTTATTCGCTGGAATGACGAAAAGCCAAACTGCTCATTTGCTAAATTCCTGCCGGAGGGCAGACTTGATGAAATACTCTCATCTCTCGGCTGTGAACAGGGCGATGTTGTTCTGATAGTTGCAGATAAAAATAAGGTAACACTTCCTGTACTTGGTGCATTGCGTCTTATAGTCGCAAAACAGCTTGATATAATTCCAAAGGGTCAGCTGAACTTCCTCTGGATCACACAGTTTCCATTCTTTGAATGGGACGATGAAAACGAAGTATGGGCTGCAATGCATCATCCTTTCACAATGCCTATGGATGATTGCATACAGTATCTTGATACTAATCCGGAAAAGGTTATTGCAAAGGCATTTGACCTTGTACTGAACGGCACTGAACTTTCATCCGGCTCTATACGTATCACTGACTATGAACTTCAGCAGAAGATGTTTGAAGCACTGGGACTTAGTAATGAGGAAATTGAAGCTAAATTCGGATTTCTTGTTGAAGCGTACAAATATGGTGCTCCGCCCCACGGTGGTCTGGGCATTGGTCTTGACAGACTGGCAATGGTTCTTCTGGAAGCAGAAAGTCTCCGTGACGTTGTAGCATTCCCGAAGGTTCAGAATGCAAGTGAACTGATGAGTGAATGTCCTTCTGCTGTTGACAAAGAAAGCCTTGATGTACTTGGTATCATGCTTGCTCCAAAAGCAGAAGAAACAGAATAAAAAAGATAAAAAGCTTGGGCTGCCTAAAAAAGGCAGCCCTTTTCATTACTCATTTAAGAATTTAATCGGATCAACATAAATATCGTTTTTCAAAACCTCAAAGTGCAGATGAGGTTCCTGCTTGCTTTCAATATCAGCAGTAGTTCCTACTGAACCTATGGTTTGTCCGCTTTCAACATCATCGCCCTCTTTTACAGAAAGGCTGGCACTAAGCCCGCAGTATCTGCTGCTTATTCCGTTGCCATGATCAACAGTTACACAAACGCCCCATAATGCATCCTTAGTAACTTCCGATACAGTTCCATTGTCAATTGCACAAACAGCACTTCCCTCTTCTGCCGCAATATCTGCACCATTATGAGTCTGCCATGTACCGGTGGTCTCGGACTTTACAAGCTCGCCGTTACTAAACTCTGCCTGAATCTCTCCTTCAACAGGCATCACAAGCACGTGATCAAATTCCTCCACAGTTTCCTGTTCCTGCTCGGTTTCAGTTACGGCTTCAGTTTCCGATGGAATCTCTGTCTCAGCAGTAACTTCTGGCTTTACATCTGCCACAACATCATAAGCCTGATGAACAGATGTTGTTTCTGTCCGCACTTCTGTATGCGGTGCAGTATTCTGAGTTACTGCTGTAAGATCATTCTGAAGGGAATTCATATTTTCCTCCAGTTTTGCAGTGGTTGCCTGATATGCATATGCGCAGGCGGCTCCGATCATTGCAAGACTTACAAGCAATGCAGTGTAGAAACCCTTCAGGCGTGTCTTTTTTGGCTGATTCGTTTCGTTTTTCAAATCAAACACCTCCGACTCTATTGTGAGCCGGAGGTGTAATTTTTATGCAGTAATATTAAAATATTTTTCTTTATCAGTCAAGCTTCTGGTATTCAGCGGGTATTCCCGTATCTATTATTTCCTTTATCTTTTCCATAGACCATTCATTGTATGGTGCTATACCTGAAACCTGCGGCAAACCATGAGCACTGCAAAGCTCTTCAGTATAATCACGATAAGGAATTACCCTTAGTTCTTCATAATCTGTTCCCTCAAAATGCGTGATAACAGGACTTACCTGTACATTCTTAACAGATACATTATTTTCAATATCAGTCTCAATATCAAACTCTGCAATCTCGCCGATAAGATTTATATTGTACGTCTGAGAAGAAATGAAATTTCCAAGGGAATAGAATACAAAGCCCTGTGTTCCGTCCGGTCGTGTAAGATATTCCATTGTCTGCGGAACATGAGGATGCGTTCCCAGTATAACATCCGCACCCCAGTCAATCATGTTCTGTGCCAGCTGATTTACACTTTCACTTACTTCAAAAGAATCCTCAGTACCCCAGTGTACTGATACAATTACAGCATCTGCAACAGTATGCGCCGCTTCTATCTGAGACTTTATCTTATCCTCTTCTGATGTAAGTACTATCTGTATCTCAGAATCCTCAAGATAATCATAGCTGTTTACGTTCTCTGTATACGCCAGAAAAGCAATCTTTATTCCGCTGATCTCGCATACACGGATATTATTCATGTCGGCTTCGTTTTTATACACACCATAGGTAATAAGTCCATGATAGTTTCCCTTCATTTTTTCCCAATATGTCATGCATGACTCAAGTCCGCCTACGCCTTTATCAAGCAGATGATTATTTGCCATTGAAAAAACATTAAAGCCTGTATCAATAAGTGCGCTGCCGACTTCTACAGGTGAATTGAAATTACGGTTGCTATGGCTTATCTCAATATCCTCATTATCACAGATAAGTGTCTCTTGATTGATTATCTTCACATCACCACGAGATATAATATCCTTTGCACCGTCATAGCAGAAACCAAAGTTATACTCACCTTCCTCAGCATGAGAAGCAGCGCTGTTCACAACTCCTGTCTGTACCATATTATCACCTGCGGCAACAACATGAACAGAACTCCCACCATGTGTAACATTGGCAATAGTTGCTTCTTCACGTCCTACAGAACCGTCCATTCCGGCATTTATTCCCATATTACCTAATGACGGCTTTCCGCCTTTGCCATCATCAATAGAACGACATCCGACCGTACATATAAACAGCAGTAAAAAACCTGCAGCTAAAATTTTATTTTTATACATATATTTCATTCCTTAAAAATATTATATTGTTTTCAGTATACCACATTTTCATAAAAATTGCAACATATGTTACGATATTTTATAATTATTTTATTTTTGAATATATCTCAAAGCTCTTCACAAAATAACAAGAAAAAACGGAAAGGCGGAATTTCAATGAACGATTTTAAAAATGAAACGATTCACCCAGATCTTGCTCAGAACATAAGCCGCATAAAGGAAATATCAGACGTTATGATAAATGAATTTACTCTGAGCGGTATACCTGCTGCTTTGCTTATATGTGAGGGCATGGTTTCAACATCAATTATCACTGATCTGATACTTGAACCTATAACCAATTTACAGCTTGCAAACGTTACCACGCCAAAACTTATGGAGCACTTAAATAACGAGCTTCTTTTGTCACTTGACAGAGCTGAAGCTAAAAATTATCATGACCTTTTCAGATTTCTAAATTCAGGCTTTGCGGTTATTTTACTGCATGGTGCATCATCAGCGCTTGTATATGGCGTACAAGGATATGATAAGCGCTCCGTTTCCGAACCTTCAGGCGAAAGCAATGTTTTGGGCGCAGAAGACGGTTTCACAGAAACAGTTCGAGTGAATATGTCCCTTGTAAGACGCCGTATGAAAACACCATTTCTAAAAATGGAGCTGTTTCCTATCGGCGAAAAAAGCCAGACAGACATATGCCTTTGCTATATGTACGATCGTGTGCCTAAAAAGCTTATTTCCGAAATAAAAAATCGTTTACAAAATACAGAACTTGAAAGTGTTCTGTCAACAGGTTATTTGCAGCCTTTTCTTGAAAACAGAAGAGGATGCCTTTTTGAAACAGTAAGTACTACTCAGCGTCCTGACGTGCTCACAGCAAAGATCTTAGAGGGCAGAGTAGGCATCCTAATTGACGGAACGCCATTTGCACTTGTTGTTCCAAAGCTTATGTGCGAAAGTTTTCAGACAATGGACGACTACTGTTTCAGACCCTATTATACCACCTGTATCCGCTTTTTAAAATATCTCGCATTTCTGATAACACTTCTGCTTCCTGCTCTCTATGTAGCCGTATCACTTCATCACCCTGAACTTTTAAACAGAACGCTGCTGCTTATTCTGGCACAAGCTGAGGAAAATGCTCCTCTATCTCTTACCATAGAAGCAATAGGAGTGCTGATTGTATACGAAATAATACGTGAAGCTGGTCTGAGGCTTCCAAAGGCTGTAGGCGGCTCTGTGAGCCTTGTGGCAGGTCTTATCGTAGGCGATGCAGCCGTATCATCGGGACTTATAAGCACGCCAATGCTTACTGTAACTGCCATTGCTGTTATAAGCGGATTTGTTATTCCCGATCTTAATCAGCCTATAACAATACTGCGTATAGCCTTTATCCTTGCAGGAGGACTTCTTGGACTTTTCGGTATAGGACTCCTTGGCAGTGCAGTAATATTCAATGCCTGTGCTGGTGAAAGCTTTGGATTCCCAACAACTGCTCCTATTGCACCATTCAGAAAACGTGGCATGAGAGATATTCTAACAAGAGTAAGCTTTAGGCAAATGCAAAACGGGAATTTCACTGTGGAGGAGTATCATGAATAAAATCAGCTTTAGTCAGCTTATAACAGCACTTTTGCTGTCAAGTGCATTTATGCTCATGTGCCTTTCCGCACCTGTTGGAATAGAATATATGTCAGGTACTGCAATATCGTTTGCAATACAGGCAGTACTGTGCATTCCCATTATCCTTTTGTACAAAAAGGGATTTTCACTTTCAGCATACTGTAATGAAAAACACTATGTTATCCCCTGTCTTTTTGCGCTTTACTTTATGCTGAGGGGTGGCGTTTCCTTCATACTTGTGTGGAACGGCGGAAAGCAACTTTCACTTCCATTTTCAGAACCTCTCATAACAGCCATTCTCATAGGCATTGTCTGCCTTTACACAGCATCACTTGGAATCTGCGCATTTGCAAGAGCTTCATCTATTGTATTCGGCATATTGACACTTACAATTGCCGTTCTTCTGATAGGTGCATGGCAAAGGATCGATACTATGGAACTTGCAGAAACTGCCGAAAATACAATTGCAGGCAGTACTCTTCGCAATCTCTCCCTTGCGGACACACTTCCTGCTCTTTTTGTACTCCTGAATTTCACAGATGGCAAAAAAGCTCATAAGGCTCTTATGTTTCTGCCAATTGGACTTCTCTTGTGGGAGATCGTACTTTTTCTATGCATTACTGTACTCGGCTCTCTGCTGCCGACCGCTCCCTATCCATTTTTTCTTCTCACAGCTGTTTCTCAGCCATTCAGCAGCCAGAGAGCGGACGCACTTTATCTGATTTTATTTGTGCTTCTGTGCATATTGAGAATAACTCTTTTAACAGTTCTCTCAGCACATCTGCTTGGTATGATTTTCCCAAAGCTCAGATTCAGAAGTATTATATCACTGCTTGTTATGATAGGTGCGGCGGCGGCTTTCAGTGCAATAAATTACACAGAAAGCATTTTCTGCATAATAACTATACTGGTCTTTTCATTTGTGATACCTCTTATTTTCTGCATAACACTTAAAAATCATAACTCATGGAAAAAGGAGGAAAAGGCATGAAAAAACTGCTTTCAGTATATCTCTGCATAAATTTTTTACTTTTAACCGGATGCCAGAATGCTGTGGAAGTTCGTGAAAGAGCATTTGTTCAAAGCGCATCATTCAGCGGAAACAACAATATATCACTTACGCTGTATCCATTTGAGGAGGAAAAAGATAAGTCTTACGGAAATGGACTTACAATAGCAGAAGCTATTGAAAATACTGCGGTCTTTTCCGGAAAGGATGTTTTCATGGGGCATCTGGAGCTTTTATGTTTTGATGAACCGGATTTTACAGAAAAATTGGAAAGCTGCCTCATTGATTATCGTATATCCCCAAGCTGCAAACTGCTTTATTTATCTGAAATATCTATTCTTGAAAACTGCGATACGACTCTTCTAACAGACAGGCTGACTATGGAAGAAGAAAAGGGACACATTCCAAAAACGGATCTATTTCATATCCTGTCTGAAAGAAAAAGAAAAGACAGTGCTGCACTTGTTCCTGCCGTTACAAAAAACAGTCTGTCCATGTGCATTTTAAAAGACGGAAGCAAACCTTATGTTGTTTCTGCAAAAGCTGCGGAGGGATTATGCTGGCTGAGAGGTGAAAATTATCCTGAAAGAATATCTGTCAGTGAAGAAAATAATGCTGTAGATTTTGAAATATATTCCGCAAAGACAAAACTTTCTTCTGAAATAAAAAATAATATTCCCTATATAACAGCTTGTATAAAAGTTAAAGGCACAGGCAATGAACAGGCTGCAAGGAACATTATAGAATCTCAATGCAAAGCGGCAATAGAAGAGACACTTGAGCGTGCAAAATCTGACGTTATCGGCATTGACGAATGCCTTGCAAAGGATTGCCCAGAATACTATGCAGAACAGGACTTTGAAACAGTAAAATGGGCGCTTAATTTTCAGTGTACAGTTGAATTTGAGTAAATAGAATTATAAGTTTTTGGATAATATCAGTATATATGGCATTTACTTTTTTTTCCGGATATGTTATACTGTATATAGAGCAAGTACCACACAATTCTTAGTGCGGTACTTGCTAAACTAAAAAAATTCAGGAGGTAAATGCTATGGGTCTGATGGCTATTGACGGAAACAGCATACTTAACCGTGCATTCTATGGCATAAGACTGCTTTCAAATCAAAAAGGTATATACACCAATGCCATTTTCGGATTTATGAATATCTATTTCAAACACGTTTCTGAGGTAAAGCCTGACCGCATCGTTGCTGCCTTCGATCTGAGAGAAAAAACATTCCGTCACAAATTCTCAAGCGAATACAAGGCTAACCGAAAAGGTATGCCAGAAGAACTGGCTGTACAGCTGCCATATATAAAACAAATACTCACGCTTATGGGTGTGTCTGTTATAACTTGTGAAGGCTACGAAGCAGACGATATACTCGGTACACTTGCAAGAATATGCTCTGAGCAAGGCTCTCATTGTCATATAGTAACCGGTGACAGGGACAGCTTACAACTTGTAAGCGAAAATGTAACTGTACGTCTCGTTACAAATAAGGAAACCATTCTCTATACACCGGAGCGATTCACTGAAGAATATGGATTCGAGCCTATTCACCTTATAGATCTTAAAGCTCTGATGGGAGACAGTTCAGATAACATATCAGGTGTACCCGGAATAGGTCAAAAGACTGCGTCTGGCCTTATTCAGAAATGGCATAGTATTCAAAATCTCTATGAGAACATTGATAATGCAGGTCTTACAAAAGGCGTTTTTAACAAACTTGTAAACGCAAAATGGGAAGCTGAGAAAAGCAAGTATCTTGCAACTATCGTTCAGACTGCACCTATTCCTCAAAATCTTTCAGATTATGATAAAAAGCCAACAGATTCGGCAAAGCTAAAGGAACTGCTTTTGGAGCTTGAAATGGCAAAACTTCTCTCAAAGCTTGATCTTAATAATGACTCTTCTGAAAATGAAATCGAAAATAAATCTGATTCAGATAAGAATGATGTTACTGAAATGTCATATGCAGATGAAACACTTTCACTTGATATAATACGATCATGGGAAAAAGAAAATACTCCAAAAACATATCTCTTTGATGGAAACCTGCTCTCAGTATTTGAAAATGAAACTGTTTATCTTACAGAAAAATCTGATATAGTAAAAGCATTCCTGCAAAGCAGTATAAAAAAACGTACATTCTCAGCAAAGCCGCATTACAGATATATGCTTAATGCTGACGCAGAGCTTAAAAATCTAATAACAGACGGTGAGATATGTGCATATCTTTTAAACCCTACCACATCTGAATATACTATAGATCGCCTTGCTATAACTTATCATGTTCCGTGCATCAAGGGAGTCCACAGTGACCTTGCAGTTCTTTCAAAACTCTGTGATGAAATGGAGAATGTTATAAAAGAACAAGAACAGACAGAGCTGTACAGCCTTGAACTGCGTCTTACAGAGGTACTGGCTTCAATGGAACATACAGGAGTTCATGTCGATAAAGACGGTGTTAAAGAATTCGGAGTCTATCTGTCCGAGCAGATAGAGGAAATGCAGCAGATGATCTATGATGAGTCTGGTCATGAATTTAACATAGGCTCACCAAAACAACTTGGAGAAGTTCTTTTCTCAGAAATGGGACTTCCTCACGGCAAAAAAACAAAGACCGGTTATTCTACCAATGCAGAGATACTTGAAAATCTCAGAGGTGAATATAAAATCGTTGACTATGTTCTGAAATGGCGTCAGTATTCGAAGCTGAAATCTACTTATGTAGACGGACTTCTGAAAACAGTGGGTAAGGACAGTCGTATTCACTCTGTTTTTAAGCAAACGGAAACCAGAACAGGACGTATTTCATCAACTGAACCTAATATGCAGAACATTCCTGTACGTACACAACTTGGCAGCAATATGAGAAAGTTCTTTACAGCAAGTGACGGTAATATTCTTCTTGACGCTGACTACAGTCAGATAGAACTCCGCATACTTGCCAATATCTGTGGAGATGAAAATATGCAGGCAGCATTCCTTAGCGGTGAAGATATTCACACTGCAACAGCAGCACAAGTATTTGATATGCCTGTTGAAATGGTCACAAAGGAAATGAGAAGCGCTGCAAAGGCTGTAAACTTTGGTATTATTTACGGTATAGGAGCATTCTCACTTTCAAAAGATATAGGTGTATCTGTTTATGAAGCAAACCGTTATATCAAGAATTATCTTGCACGGTATCCAAAAGTAAACTCATTTATGGAAGAAGTAGTTGAAAACGCTAAGCTTGACGGATATGTTTCAACATATTTTAAACGCAGACGTCCTGTTCCGGAACTCAGACAGTCCAACAAAATGGTACAGGCAGCAGGAAAGAGAATAGCTATGAACACACCTATTCAGGGTACAGCAGCGGATATTATCAAAATGGCTATGGTAAAAGTTTATGACCGCCTTAAATCAGAAGTACCCCAGGCAAAGCTTATTTTACAGGTTCACGATGAACTTATCGTAGAAGTTCCTCAGAAGCTTGCTCTGAAAGCCGCTAAGATACTTGGTGAGGAAATGCAGAATGTAGTAAGCTTTAAAGTTCCACTGACAGCAGAAGTAAGTATGGGGGGAAGCTGGTATGATGCCAAAGACTGATAATGATATTACAATTATTGCAGCTGCTGATATTACTGATATGAGCATCCTTGCCGAAATTGCAATGCTGTCTTTTCCTGACCCATGGTCTGTAAAAATTTTCAGAGAAGCCTTTGAAAATGTGTACACAAAGATATTGCTTGCAAAAAACATATCAGGAGATATAATGGGATATATCGTTTTATCGGAAACAGGTGATGATATAAACGTTGATGATATTGCAGTATTACCTGAATATCGCAGAATAGGCATTGGAAAATGTCTTTTGGAATGGTCCATTCACGAATATCCGGAGAAGAATTTTCTGCTGGAGGTTCGTGAAAGCAACTTCCCTGCTATTGAACTTTATAAATCCATGGGATTTATACAAGTAGGATTTAGAAAAAGATACTACAGAGATCCTGATGAAGGTGCGGTGCTGATGACTAAGGATAGACATCATGAATAGCAAAGTAATAAAAATCGAAGCGGCAATTTTAGCACTTATATTTACATATGTGACAGGATGTACACAAAATGATATTCCCTCCAGTGAATCTAAAAGTAATTTTGAATCTGTTATTTATGCCTTTCAAATGGAACCTTTAGAAAGTGAACAGGATATGCCTGAGGAACTTCCCTATATTGACTCAGGATATGAGGACGATATTATCTATGAAATAACCTCATCTACTCTTGAAGGAAATACAAACTACCGTATTTTTAAATATTCAAATTCCTGTGCATCTTATTTATACTATGATGATAGCATCTATCAGCTTGGTGAATACTTTGGCGGATATGGTCTGACAAGCTTTGTTCCTTTTGACGGAAACGATGATGGAAAAGATGAGCTTTATTTTACCTTTTCATGGGGAAGCGGTATGCACCGTGCTCAAGCCGGTTATTTTGATCCCATAAAGAAAGATACTATAATTTTTTCGTATTCTTATTTCGATAAAGATTGGATCATTGTAAAAACAGATGATAAAACACTATCTTTATATACTGCTGAAAAAGTAAATACTTATAAGGAAAAAACAGGTTTTGCAGAAATTATGATGAGCTCAGACCGTTATTCCAAAGCTGGGGCGATCATATTTCAAAATGATGAAGTTATACTGAAATTAAATGATGACTTATAAATCAGAAAGGAAATATATTATGATAAAACACATAGTAATGTTTAAAATGAAGCCTGAATACGAAGGAAAGAATGCAACCCAAAACGCATTTGCAGCTAAAGAACGTGCAGAAAAACTCATAGACCTTGTGCCTACTCTCAGAAAACTTGAGGTATGTATCAACACTGAAAAAGCAAATCCGGATAACTATGAATTTGCATTGGTATGCGACTTTGACGATATAGATGGCCTCAATGAATATCAGGTTCATCCGTCTCATGTAGAATTTGGAAAATTCATAAACCCAAGACGTGATCTCAGAGCCTGCATTGATTATGAATTTTAAGGAGTCTTGAACTATGCTTATTTTAGGAATAGAAAGCTCATGCGATGAAACTGCCGCAAGCGTTGTAAAAGATCACAGAGAAGTACTTTCAAATGTTATTGCTTCTCAGATCGAAGAGCACAAACTTTACGGCGGCGTTGTACCCGAGATAGCTTCACGCCGTCATTGTGAGAATATTCTATGGGTGGTTCAGAAAGCTCTTGATGACGCACACGTCACACTCTCTGAGCTTGACGGTATTGCTGTTACATATGCGCCGGGTCTTATCGGTGCACTGCTGGTAGGCGTAAATTTTGCAAAGGGGCTTGCACTTGCTGCAAATAAACCGCTTGTGCCTGTTCATCATATCGCAGGTCACATTGCCGCAAATTATATCGCTCATCCTGACCTGAAACCGCCTTATCTTTGCCTTATAGTAAGCGGCGGTCACAGCCATATTGCAGAAGTGCTGTCATATACTGAATTTCGTGTAATTGGCAGAACACGTGATGATGCAGCCGGAGAATGCTTTGATAAATGTGCCCGTGCTATGGGATTTCCGTATCCGGGTGGTGTACATATCGACAAAGCATCAAAGCTCGGTGACCCAAAGGCATTCACATTGCCAAGACCCAAAATCGCAGGAAATGAATATGATTTCAGTTTTTCAGGCCTTAAAACTGCTGTCATAAATATGCTGCATAATGCAAAGCAAAAAGGTAATGAAATAAACTGCAATGACCTTTCAGCAAGTGTGCAGTACACTATTTCAAGTATCGTAACAGAACATTGTCTGAATGCTGCCAAAAGTCTTGGATATAATAAAATTGCAGTCGCAGGCGGAGTTTCAGCAAACAGCGGTGTTAGAACTGCAATGGAAACAATGTGCAGTAAAAATGGCTTTTCACTATATATGCCGCCACTTAATCTATGCGGTGATAATGCTGCTATGATAGCCTGTGCAGGATCTTATAATTTCGAGAAGGGTATTCGAAGCAGCTCATCTCTGAATGCATATGCAACTATGAATCTTGAGGAAAATGTTCCATTTGATGCCTGAGGACAATTTGATAATTTTTTGTCATTCTGTACACGTTTAAAGGACAGCAGAACGCAAAAGGTGAACATTTTCTGAAAAATAAATGGGATTTTACGGAAATCTCTTGACAATAGATGCAATTAGAATTATAATTAAATGTAAGAGAAGAGCAGAGCCTAATGAAGCAAGTCTCTTTTCAAATGATGCATAGGAAAACTTATGCAAATATAGGAGGTATTACCAATGGCACTTACTAACAACAAAAATGTTCTGGCTTGGGTTGACGAGATGGTTGCTCTGACAAAGCCGGATAAAGTAGTATGGATCGATGGTTCTAAGGAACAGCTTGACGCTCTCACAGCAGAAGTAACAGCTCTTCCGGATGGCGATCCTAATAAAATGTATGAACTGAATCAGGATAAGCTCCCGGGCTGCCTGTATCACAGAACTCTTCCTAATGACGTAGCTCGTGTTGAGGATAGAACTTTCATCTGTACTTCTACTAAGGAAGCAGCAGGTCCTACCAATAACTGGATGGCTCCTGATGAAATGAAGGCTATGCTGACTCCTCTGTATGATGGCGTTATGAAGGGCAGAACTATGTATGTAATCCCATATTCTATGGGTCCTATCGGTTCTCCTCTGGCAAAGGTTGGCGTTGAGCTGACTGACTCTATCTACGTTGTACTGAATATGAACATCATGACCAGAATGGGTGCTGCTGCATTCGAGAATCTGGGTGATACTTCTGACGACTTCGTTCGTGGTCTGCACTCCAAGGCTGATGTAGATCCTGAGAAGCGTTATATCGTACACTTCCCTGAGGAAAATACAATCTGGTCCATCAACTCTGCTTACGGCGGTAACGTTCTGCTGGGTAAGAAGTGCTTTGCTCTGCGTATCGCTTCCTTCCAGGGTAAAAACGAAGGCTGGATGGCTGAGCATATGCTCATTCTGGGCGTTCAGAAGCCAAACGGCGAAACAAAGTATATCACAGCTGCTTTCCCGTCTGCTTGCGGTAAGACAAACCTCGCAATGCTGATTCCTCCGGAAGGCTATCAGAAGGACGGCTACAAGGTATTTACAGTTGGTGATGATATCGCTTGGATGAAGCCTGGTAAGGACGGCAGACTCTATGCTATCAACCCTGAGAACGGTTTCTTCGGCGTTGCTCCAGGTACTAACGAAAAGTCCAATCCAAACGCTCTGGCTTGCACACGCAAGAACACTATCTTCACAAACGTTGCTCTGAACAATGAAGACAACACTGTTTGGTGGGAAAAGCTTGACAAGAATCCTCCTGTTGATGCAACAGAGTGGAAGGGTGCTAAGGTTAATGGTCCTGAGTTCATCGCTGAGGGCGGCAACCTTGCTCATCCAAACTCCAGATTTACAGCTCCGGCTGAGAACTGCCCATGCATTTCTCCTGAGTTTAACAATCCTGAGGGTGTTCCGATCGATGCAATCATCTTCGGCGGTCGTCGTGCTTCTACAACTCCTCTGGTATATCAGTCATTTGACTGGACACACGGCACATATATCGGCTCTGCTGTTTCTTCTGAGACAACTGCTGCTGCAACAGGTGCTGTAGGCGTACTCCGTCACGATCCTATGGCTATGAAGCCATTCATCGGCTACAATGTAGGCGATTACTGGGCACACTGGCTTGAAATGGGCGAAAAGCTCGGTGACAAGGCTCCTAAGATCTTCAATGTTAACTGGTTCAAGCAGGACGAGAACGGCAACTTCATCTGGCCTGGTTTCGGCGACAACATGAGAGTTCTTGACTGGATCATCAAGAGATGTGAAGGTACTGTTGAAGCTGAAGAAACTGCTATCGGTTACCTGCCTAAGAAGGGTGACATCAATGTTGAGGGTATCGAAGATGAAGTAACTCCTGAGATCATGGATAAGCTCCTTGCTGTTGATAAGGATCTGTGGACTAAGGAAATCGCTGAAATGCGTAGATACTACAATGATGACATTGCTGCTAAGGGTGGTAATATCCCAGCTGCTCTGTATGCTGAGCTTGACAAGATCGAGGCTAAGCTGAACAAGTAATTGTACTTGATATAAATAGTACAGTAGTAATACAGAAACATTAAAAGGGCACTTTTACATTAGTTTAGAAGTGCCCTTTTTTATTATAATTAAATGGTAAAATAGAAGATAAATTAGAATTTACATAGGAAAAATGTAAAGTGAAACAAGAAACTGCAAAAGAAGAATTATATTTGATTTATCTAAAAATGAAGAATGAAAGATTTAATGGAGAGATAATCATTAATGATTTTTGAATTATTTGGAAGTTTGATGAAAATATTAGCATAAGAGTTACAATTGATAATTTACAGGAAGAAGGATATATCGCTATAAATTATCTAAAAGAGTCAAAATCTACTCATTGGCATCCAGATTTGACTGAGTTGTATGATGACTTATTAAAAATTAATAATAGGGATTTATTTGGTGTGATAAAGAAGAAAGGATTTTTGTTTCGTAATATTTTGTTCATGATAAATAGGGATTATTGGGAAAGCATAAATGCTAAAGTTAGAAAAAAATATACAGTTTTATAAATTCCAGTTTGTCAAACGCCTTGAAGTATTTTATTAAAACATTTGTTCCTAACCTTTTACCCTCTTGTACATACTTGAAAAATATGCTATAATAAAAACCAAGCTTTTATTATTATTTCAATGTCCTTGCAGATACGCAAATCAAGTATTTGCTACCTGCATATCGGACAAATTATAGCAAGAAATCATCGATTTTATGCTATAATATTAGCATCAAAAAACAAGGAGAACACAACACAAATGGAGAATGTAACTATCGGAAATTCTTCTATATCTAAAACAGCTGCACTTGCGCCTATGGCAGGCGTTGCTGACAGAGCGTACCGCATTCTCTGTAAGGAATACGGCGCTGCTGCTTTAGTCAGCGAAATGGTATCGGCAAAGGGTCTTTGCTACGGTGACAAAAAAACTGCTGAACTTTGTACTATTCTGCCGGAAGAACGTCCTATGGGATTACAGCTGTTCGGCAGCGAACCTGATTTTATGGCAAAAGCAGTAACTATTGTACAGCCATTTGAACCTGACTGGATAGACATAAACATGGGCTGCCCTGTTCCAAAGGTAGTAGGCACTGGAGCAGGGTCTGCTCTTATGAAAAATATAGACCTTGCTGCAAGAGTGACTGAAGCAGCTGTAAAAGCGTCGAGTATCCCTGTAACAGTGAAATTTCGTACCGGCTGGGACAGTGACAACATAAATGCTT
>ERZ791837.633-NODE-633-length-26538-cov-3.135899_pt1 | contig 26538 bp, 24 predicted proteins | sample MGYA00510292_ERZ791837 | MGnify/ENA primary metagenome ERZ791837 (study PRJEB30046, sample SAMN00715259) | human gut metagenome | study: EMG produced TPA metagenomics assembly of the A metagenome-wide association study of gut microbiota in type 2...
TGTAAGTCCGACAGGTTTCAGCGGACCAAAACGCATAGTATCTTCTCCTCTGGAAGCCAGGATCTCAATAGGCATACATCCTTCATAGACACGGAAGATTTCCTTGTCGAATTCACTCAGCGGCGCACGCTCCGCATTTACAAGAGCTTTGTGAAACGCAAGATACTCTTCCCTGTTCATGGGACAATTTATATAATCTGCATCTCCTCGGTCATAACGTGCGGCAAAGAATGTAATATCCTTATCAAGGCTTTCATAAGTGATGATAGGCGCAGCTGCGTCAAAAAAACTAAGCCTTTGACCGCATTTTTCCTCAATGCTTTTAGCAAGTCCCGCAGCAGTAAGAGGTCCACTTGCCACGATAGCAGGTGATGAAGGCAGATCCGTTACTTCTTCGGACTTAATCGTTATAAGCGGATGAGAAGTTATCTTCTCTGTTACCATATCAGAAAAAAGCTCACGATCTACCGCCAGCGCTCCTCCTGCCGGAACAGAGACTTTTCTTGCACAAGGAATGAGAAGTGAGCCCATTCTTTCCATTTCTGCTTTCAGAAGTCCTGCCGCAGATGCAAGACGATCTGCTTTAAGGGAATTGGAGCATACAAGCTCCGAAAGTCCCTTATAATGGTGAGCCGGTGTAAATTTCAGCGGCTTCATCTCATAGACAGTCACATGAAAGCCTGCTTCTGCAAGCTGCCATGCAGCCTCACAGCCAGCAAGACCTCCGCCTATAACTGAAATATTCTGTTTACTTTCCATATTATTATTCACCGCCGTTCACAGGTATATCATAACCGCAGCCTTGTTTTTCACAAATCTTTCGTCCCGATTTACCACCCTTCTGGAAAAGGGTCGAACCACACTGCGGACACTTTTCCTCCAAAGGAATATTCCATGTCATAAAATCACATTCAGGATAATTTGCACAGCCATAAAAGCTTCTGCCTCGTTTTGACTTTTTAAGTATTATCTTTCCGCCGCACTTAGGACAGCTGCCGGGGGTTTCCTGAACAATTTTCTTTGTATTGGTACATTCCGGGAAACCAGGGCAAGCAAGGAATCTTCCGAATCTTCCGATTTTGATAACCATATTTCTTCCACAGTTTTCACAAACAATATCCGTTTCCTCATCAGGCACCTTAACACGCTTGCCTTCCATTTTCTGTTCTGCTTCAGAAAGGGTTTCAGCAAAGTCGCCGTAAAACTCATCAAGTGCGCTTACCCAGTCACGCTGTCCCTGTTCAACTTCATCAAGATCGCTTTCCATTTTAGCTGTAAACGCAGCATCAACTATATTCTGGAAATGTTCTTTCATAAGGTCAGTAGTGACCTCTCCGAGAACTGTAGGTTTGAGTGTCTTTCCATCACGCTCAACGTAGAGTCGTGATATGATAGTTGTTATAGTAGGTGCATAGGTACTTGGTCTGCCAATACCGTTTTCCTCAAGAGTCTTAATAAGAGACGCTTCGGTGAAACGTGCAGGCGGCTGAGTAAAATGCTGGTTGCCTTCAAGAGAACGAACTTTTAGAATGTCTCCCTCATTAAGCTCAGGGAGATTCTTATTCTCGCTCTTTGTATCCTTTGATTCTTCATAAAGAACTGTAAAACCATCAAAACGTACAGTTGAACCGCTTGCCTTAAAAAGGCAGCTATCTGCCATAATATCAACAGAAACAGTATCAAGGGAGGCGTCTGCCATCTGACTTGCAATAAATCTCTCCCAGATAAGCTTATACAGCTTGAACTGATCAGATGTAAGACTCATTTTCAGTCTTGACGGTGTAAGGGATGGCATAGATGGTCGAATAGCTTCATGGGCATCCTGAGCATTCTTCTTTGATTTATAAACACGTGGTTCGGGTGGAAGATATTTCTCCCCATATGTGCTTCGGATATAATCTGTTGCGGCATTTCTCGCTTCATCAGAAATACGAAGGCTGTCGGTTCTCATATAGGTAATAAGGCCCATGGCACCCATTCCTTCAACTTCAACTCCCTCATAAAGCTCCTGAGCAACTTTCATGGTACGCTTTGACTGGAACCCTAGTTTATATGATGCTTCCTGCTGAAGTGTAGATGTAATAAACGGAGCTGTCGGATGCTTCTTGGTAATACGTTTTTTCACCTTTATGACCTTAAACTCAGCTTCACCAAGTCTTGCAAGAAGTGCATCTGCCTCTTCTTTTGTACCGATCTCGGTTTTATCAACACGTTTTCCGTCTACTGAAGTAAGCTTTGCAGAGAATATCTTTTTTGACGAACCTGCTGAAAGCTTTGCATCAACAGACCAGTATTCCTGAGGCACAAATGCCCTTATTTCATTTTCTCTATCAACTACAAGACGTACTGCAACAGACTGTACTCTTCCAGCTGAAAGTCCACGACGAACTTTTTTCCAGAGAAAAGGACTAAGCTTATAGCCAACAATACGGTCAAGAATACGTCTTGCCTGTTGTGCGTTTACAAGATCAACATCTATTTTATGAGGATGCTCCATACCGTTTTGTACACCGCTTTTTGTGATCTCATTGAATTCAACACGGTTATTATCCTCCATGTTGAGATTAAGAATCTGTGCAATATGCCATGATATTGCCTCGCCTTCACGGTCAGGGTCAGTTGCAAGGTATACACGACTGCACTTCTTAGCATGAGATTTCAGCTGCTTTATGACGTCCTCTTTACCTTTCATATCAATATAGTGAGGTTGGAAACCATTTTCAATATCTACACCAAATTTAGATTTAGGCAAATCACGGATATGCCCCATTGAAGCAATAACATCATAGTCTTTGCCTAAATATTTCTGTATAGTTTTTGCCTTTGCAGGTGATTCTACAATAACAAGATTTGACATATTTCACACGGCTCTGCAATTTACTGTGCAGAGCTGACTCCTTTCTAAAGGATTCTGTAGCATTGCCCCTTAAGCCTTACAACATAACCGTTTATGCAAAGCTCAGTAAGTGATGAAGCAACTTCATCTTCATTTGCATTAAGACGTTCAACTATTGTATCTATATGCATCTGATGCTCCTGAGACAAAAGTACGGCTATTTCAAGTTCCAGTCCTTTAAGTGATGAAAAATCTTTTATTTTTCTGTTTTCATCAGTTTTAGGCTCAAGGGATACTGCCGGATTCTCTTCTTTATCGCCTTTTTCATTCTGCTCTTCAGAATTTTTTTTGTTTTTTAAATCTTTTTTCTTTTTAGAAGACATACAGCCTTTTTTCGTCTCCTTATCGTCAGATCCTAAAAATACGGAATCTTTAACACTGTCTGAATTCTCAAATAAAATAGACGGCTTTAGTTTATGTGCAAATTCAGCGTAGTATTCGTTTAATATATCCAAATGGCTGAATACAGGCGTAGCACCGTCACGCAGATATTTTACCACACCTGCATACCTGTTGTCAAATATATCTGCCGGAGGAATACAATAAACCGTCTTTCCCTGTTCAAGTGCAAGATTTGCAGTTATGAGAGAACCGCTTCTCTCCGGTGCCTGAGCTACGAGTGTACTTTTGCTTATACCTGAAAGTATCCTGTTTCGTGACGGAAAATTTCTGGGATACGGTTCTGTACCAGGAAGAAATTCCGTAAGCAGCAAACCCTTTCTAATTATGTACTTTTTAGCACTTGCATTATCTCTCGGATAATCTACATCTATGCCGCAACCCAGTACCGCAACAGTTCTTCCTCTTGAAAGAACTGCCGCACGATGAGCTGCCGAATCTATACCTATGGCAAAGCCACTTACAATTACTACTCCGGCTTTTGCCAGCTCGCTGCATATCCAATTTGTCACACGAACGCTGTATTCTGTAGGTCTTCTTGTTCCTACCACCGTAAGAGTAGGATATTCCTCTAAAATGCCGATATTTCCCTGATAAAATAGGACTGACGGAGGATTATATATAGACTTTAAGCTTGATGGATAGAGATCATCTCCAAAATATGTAACAGAAATATTCTTACTTTCACAATTTTCCAGAACAGCTTTTACCTTATCCATAGATGTACTGCAAACAGCTCTTTTCTGCACATCGTTAAGATTGAATCTTTGTCTCTGAGTTTCATCCTGCAAAACATGAAATGCTCTCTCCGGATTTTTGGTAACGCTGATAACATCCCAAATCTTAGGATTTCCTGCCCCCAATACAATAACCAGCCACAGCCAGTACTCAAGCATCTCTGCCTTCCCTTCCTTTCATCATTTCCCACATGAGAATTCCTGCCGCCATTGCAGCATTCAGTGATTCAATGCTGCCCTGCATAGGAATAGTAACTCTGCGTGCGCATCGACTTATCACCTCATCTGCAAGGCCACTGCCCTCATTTCCTATCCAAACAGCACGTTTTCCGCCGGGATATTCGCCCCTGCCTACAATTTCTGCCTGACCTGTAACAACAGATGCGTCGCTTTGTATGTCTGCCCTTTCAAGCTCTGCAAAAAGTTCTTCTTCATCACTGCATACAGCAACCGGAACACGAAAAAGCGAACCCATAGTAGCACGCACAACTTTTGGACTGTAAATATCACAGCTTTTACAAAATACCACTCCAGACACTCCCAGTGCATCGGCTGTTCTAAGTATCATACCAGCATTGCCGGGGTCTTGAAGCTGATACAGAACTGCAAATGCTTTTCCATTTTCCAGAAACTCAGAAAGTGTTATCTGCTTTGGCATCGTACATATTGCAAATATACCCTGAGGACATTCTGTTTCAGCCATATGTTCACTAATATCAACAGTAATAAGATATTTTCTGCAATCATTATTTATATATGCAGATAGTTCCTCTCCATATCTCTCAAAAGCTTCATCGGTAAAAAAAAGGATCTTTATCTGTGCACTGTTTTTCATAGCGTCAGATACAATACGATAGCCCTCAAGCACAAAACTCTGTTCCTGCATTCTTGCCCTTTTATTTACAGCAAGCTTTCTGTACAGCTTTACAGATGGGTTGTCCTTTGCTGTCACTTTCATATACCCAATGCTCATGTGAGACCTCCTTATAACAAAACACGCTCCGTTTGTTACCAGAGCGTGTTCAGATTACTATTACAGAGCTGCCTTTGCCTTTTCAACAATTGCAGTAAAACCTGCTGCATCGTTGATTGCAATCTCGGACAGCATCTTTCTGTTCAGTTCAATGCCAGCCTTCTTGCAACCGTTCATAAATGTAGAATAGTTGATACCATTCATCTTGCAAGCAGCAGAGATTCTTGTGATCCAGAGCTGTCTGAACTCTCTCTTCTTCTGCTTTCTGCCAATGTAAGCATAGTTACCGGACTTCATGACAGCCTGCTTAGCCATCTTGAAGTGCTTGCTCTTGCTGCCCCAATAACCTTTAGCCAGCTTCAGTGTTTTATTTCTTCTCTTACGAGTCATCATTGCACCCTTAACACGTGCCATAATCTTCTACCTCCGATTTTCTATTTATTGTTTTCCTGGAATGCGTTTCTCAGATTAGAGATACGGCAGCAGCTTCTTCAGTGCCGGTGCATTTGTAACATCTGCTACGCCTGCGGTACGAGCTATTCTCTTACGCTTTGTATCCTTCTGTGTAAGTCTATGTCTCTTATTTGTCTTCTGATACTTCAGCTTACCGGAACCTGTCAGCTTAAAACGCTTCTTTGCGCCAGAATGTGTTTTTGTCTTAACCTTTGCCATAATATATCCTCCTTTTACTTGGATGCCTTCGGTGAAATGAACATAACCATACTGCGGCCTTCCATCTTTGCAGGCTTTTCAACAGTACCAACAGCTGCACAAGCCTCCTTGAATCTTTCAAGCAGCTCCTCACCAATCTGCGGATGTGCAATAGCACGCTTGCGGAATCTTACTGAAACTTTAAGCTTATCGCCGCCTGTCAAGAACTTCTTTGCCTGATTGACCTTAGTTTCAAAGTCATGAGTATCAATTGCAGAAAACATACGGATTTCCTTTATCGCAACAACCTTCTGATTCTTACGGGCTTCCTTTTCTCGTTTCTGCTGTTCAAAGCAGTACTTACCGTAATCCATAATACGGCACACCGGCGGTTTCGCCTGTGGTGCAATTTTTACAAGGTCAAGATCCTTGTCGTATGCAAGCTTCTGCGCGTCTCTTGCAGACATATTTCCCAGTTTCGTTCCGTCGCTGTCAATGACCAGAATTTCCTTATCACGAATTTCTTCATTGATCTGCAGCTCTTGTTTGCTGATAAGCCAGCACCTCCAAACATTTTAATTACAAACAAAAATGAGTGCATCACACAGTGAGCACTCCTCATAATACCTCGTCAAACTGCTGCAAAAATACAGCTGTGTGACAAAATATATTGACCGTTTCGATTTAAACCAAACGGTGAGAACTGTGATGCTCTACTTTGTTTACTCTGCTTATTATACATCACAGCGCCGTTGTTGTCAAGCGGCCATTATACTTTTTACACTTTATTCACATATATTCTCCCAAACCTCCGAGAACCATTCAAGACATTTCAGCTTGTAACGAAATTTCTGAGGTTCTTGTAACATTTCCTTTTCATTTTCTGTAAAATATTCCTCTGCGCTCTCATCTTTTGAAGCTGCCGGAACGCATAGAGGAGGATACATAACACACCACCAGTTCTGCCCTTCTGCGCTGCCTATATTTATTCTCACAGCGTTGTAAACACCGGCGGGCATGGTAATATTTTCATAAACACGCTCATCAAAATAGATATTTTCATATTCCGCAGTTACTGTATAATCATAACCTTTTTCTGCTACGGTTTCACGTGCAATCTCTTCAATTGACGGTAAACATCCCACAGCCACAGCCTTTGCATCTTCCAAAGAATATACATTTTCAAAATAACATGAACCTTTCTCTAAAACTGCATCACGAACAGCATACTTCAACAGCTGGTCGTCATAAGAATCTGAGTTTGCCAGAATGTGAAGTCTCAAAACATCTTTTTCAAGGTCATGCAGCGTATCTGCGCTTTTACAAAATGATGATACAACAAGTGCAGCTGCAAATCCAAGTATTGCTGCAATTTCCATTTTTTTCATAGCTCTCACCTCGGTGAAAGTATGAACCGTCACAAAGAAATTATTCAGCTTTATTATAAAATCTCACACAAAACAGCATTCGACACAAGAAAACCTTTTGGAGTAAAACGTATCATATCAGATATTTTTTCCATAAGACCGCCCTTTATAAAACGTTCAACTGATTTAATTTGCTCTTCATCAAGCCATGAAAGAGGTATTCCCTCGCTGAGTCTTAGTCCAAGCATTATACGTTCTTCTGACAGATCAGGGCATTCATCCTCAATGAAAGTATCCTGATGTTCTTTTTTTATAAATAAATCAAGGTCAGATGGCACATAAAATCTTTTATCCATAAACGAGTGTGAAGCAGGTCCTATACCAAGATATGGTAAAAGCTTCCAATATCGGCAGTTATGCCGGCTCTCAAAATTTTTTTGGGCAAAATTTGAGATCTCGTATTGAGAAAAACCTTTTTCAATCAGATATGATACCATCTGTAAATATAACTCTGCCGTCTCATCTTCATCAGGAACATAGTGCTGCATATTCTGAACAGCATATGGAGTACCATCTTCTATTTTAAGCATATATGCGGAAATATGAGTTATCGGCAGTGTGGTAAGCTGTTCCAACGTCTGCGCCAATCGCTCTTTAGTTTGACCTTTTGTACCTATCATAAGGTCGCAGGAAATATTTTCAAAGCCTGCTTTTACAGCGTCATAAACTGCCTCCACTCCCTGCTCTGCTGTATGAAGTCTGCCCAAAGAAACAAGAGAATCATTATTTAAATCCTGCAAACCTATTGAGAGGCGGTTTACGCCTGCTTTTCTGTAGCCTATAAGCTTTTCAGGCGTAACAGTGGCAGGATTTACTTCCATTGTAATTTCAGGAGATATAATAGAAAAAAACTTTTCTATAGTACATATAATTTCTGCAATACTCTCAGGCAATAGAAGTGACGGCGTACCTCCACCAAAATATATCGTATCAACTTTTCTTCCGTCTCCATAATATCGAATATTTCGGCAAACCGCCTGCACATAAGCATTACGCTCATGCAGGCGGTTTTCACAAGAATAAAAGTCACAATAAGGACATTTTCTCAGACAAAACGGCACATGGATATATATTCCCAGTGTGTCAGCTGCGGATGTCATTTCTTATCACCTTAGTAAGCGGCATAAAGAACGCATCAAAAATCTTTCCCAAAAGCCATGCCCCTATAATACAACCGGCCATTATCGAATACGCAACCACATTGTTATCTACAAAAAGATAGCTAAGAACTACGCCGACAAGAGCTACAACATATATAACAGCACTAACAATAGTAGACACTTTACCGTTGCAGCAGCGTCTGCCGCAGGATTTGCAGACCTTTCCCTGAGAATTAAGTCCGCCTGCCAACGCTTTTGTAATAGGATTAAAGCTCCGCTCACCGCAATGAGGACAGCTGTAAATAGATTCCTTGCTCATGTATATCCTCTCCTTATTCCGTATCAAGCTTGAGTACGCTCATAAATGCTTCCTGTGGGACTTCTACTGTACCCAGTGAGCGCATTCTCTTCTTACCTTCCTTCTGCTTTTCAAGCAGCTTCTTCTTACGTGTAATATCACCGCCGTAACATTTTGCAAGTACGTCCTTACGCATTGCCTTGATAGTTTCACGGGCAATTATCTTACCGCCAATAGCCGCTTGAACAGGCACTTCAAAGAGCTGTCTTGGAATATTTTCCTTAAGCTTTTCAACCATTTTTCTTGCACGTTCATATGATTTATCTGCATGGATAATAAATGAAAGTGCATCCACCATATCACCGTTCAGAAGAATATCAAGCTTTACAAGCTTTGACGGTGCATATTCACTGAGCACATAATCAAATGAAGCGTATCCCTTTGTACGAGATTTCAGTACATCAAAGAAGTCATAAACTATCTCATTCAGAGGAAGGTCATATTTCAGGCTTACACGGTTCTCATCAATATACTGCATATCGTGGAACACGCCTCTTCTATTCTGACATAGATCCATTACATTTCCTACAAAATCAGACGGCGTGAGGATCTCAGCCTTTACCATAGGTTCTTCTGCCATACGAATAACCGCCGGATCTGGGTAGTTTGAAGGATTATCAATATAGACAACATCGCCGTTAGTCATCGTAACACGATATATAACAGATGGCGCAGTTGTAATAAGATCAAGATTATACTCTCTCTCAAGTCGTTCCTGAATGATTTCCATATGAAGAAGTCCTAAAAATCCGCAGCGGAAACCAAAACCAAGTGCGATAGAAGTTTCAGGCTCAAAAGTGAGAGACGCATCATTAAGCTGGAGTTTTTCCAAAGCTTCTCTTAAATCTCCGTACTTTGCACCGTCTGCCGGATATATACCTGAAAATACCATAGGGTTTGCCTGACGATAACCCGGCAAAGGCTCTGCACATGGTCTTTCATCAAGTGTAACCGTATCGCCCACTTGTGTATCACCTATGCTCTTGATAGAGGCAGTCAGATAGCCTACCTCACCTGCACGGAGAACACCTGTATTTACAAGCTGACTTGTATCCATATAGCCGGCTTCAACAATAGTAAAAGTAGAACCGGTTGCCATAAGACGTATGGTATCGCCAACCTTTACAGTGCCTTCCTTTACACGTATATAAATTACAACGCCCTTATAAGCATCATAGTAGCTGTCAAATATAAGTGCCTGAAGCGGTGCATCAGGATCGCCCTTTGGTGCAGGAATATCTGTTACAATACGTTCCAGAACCTCTTCGATATTAAGCCCTGCCTTAGCAGAAATTTTAGGTGCATCCATTGCAGGAATACCAATAATATTTTCAATTTCACTGCACACACGCTCCGGATCAGCTGCCGGAAGATCTATCTTATTAACAACAGGAACAACTTCAAGATCATGCTCAATTGCAAGATATGTGTTGGCAAGGGTCTGGGCTTCAATTCCCTGAGAAGCGTCAACTACCAGTATAGCACCTTCACAAGCCGCAAGGCTTCTTGAAACTTCATAATTAAAGTCAACGTGTCCCGGTGTGTCAATAAGATTAAATATATAGGTATTGCCGTCTTTAGCTTTATAGTTAAGGTGTACGGCACGTGCTTTTATAGTAATTCCTCGTTCACGCTCAATATCCATATTATCAAGTATCTGCTCTTCCATATCACGTGCTGCCACAGTAAAAGTTTTCTCAAGAATACGGTCTGCCAGCGTTGATTTTCCATGGTCAATATGGGCAATAATACAGAAATTGCGGATGTTGTCCATCATTGTATATACTCCTTTGGATTTTATCACAAGTTTTATTTTTTATTATACCATAATTTGATCTGATTGTAAAGAGCGGAAAAATGAATTTTCCCGTATTGACAATATCACTCTGCACATGGTAAAATATTATTATATTATAAAAAAAGGAGAATCCTAATGGCAAAACAGCACTGGAAAGGCAGCGTGCTTCTTGCGCCTGTGCCTGCTGCACTTGTATCCTGCGGTACTATCGAATCTCCAAACGTACTAACAATTGCATGGACAGGCGTATTATCCACACATCCTCCTATGACCTATATATCAGTAAGACCATCACGTCACTCATATCCAATACTTATGGAAAAACGTGAATTTGTTATAAATCTTACTACTTCTGCAATGTGCAGAGAAACTGATTTTTGCGGTGTAAAAAGCGGTAAGAATACAGATAAATTTACTATGTGCGGTCTGACTCCTGAACCTGCACAAACTGTATCTGCTCCTATGATCGCTGAATGCCCCGTAAACCTTGAATGTAAGGTCACTGAAACAAAAGATCTCGGCAGCCATACAATGTTTCTTGCAGAAATAACAGGCGTAAATGCTGATGATAGATACATAGACAGCAAGGGAAAACTAAACTTACAGCAGTGCGGTCTTATGGCATACGCACACGGAGAATACTTTGCACTGGGACGAAAACTCGGTGACTTTGGCTGGTCTGTACGTAAAAAGAAAAATAAAAAAGCATCTGCAAAACCTACTTCAAAATAATTTATGGAAAAATGATAAAAAACACATGAAAAGTGTTGCGTTTTATGTGAAAATATGGTATAATACATTTTAACAGCAGTGGAATATATTCCACGAGAAAAGGAGTTTATGAAATTTAAATGAGTACACAAGAAATTTTACAGGAGATCCGTGACGGACTTACAGGCGAATATGGCGTAGATATGGCATATCTGGAAGGCAGGATCTCAAAATACAAGGGACACGAAAACGCAGCAGAAATCGAAAGTGGTATTGCTGAAATTGCGTATGAAATACTTCCCGATGAAAAAAAAGAAGAAATGGCTCGTATGATGTATATTGACGGCAAGCGCCTTGATGTTATCATGAACGATGCAATAAAACTTATTGATGAGCGTAAGCCAGAAGAAGCATTTAAGCTTACAGAAGCACTTTATACAAAAATCCGTATTTCTTATCGTGAAACAGAAGAGAGAATGTATCTCAGCCTTAGAAATCCTCTGGAGCATCAGCTTTATCTGTATTTCTACCAGCCTTCAAAGAGATTGGAACGTCCGCCTTTTGACCTGTCACGTATGGTAATGCTTCATGGCTACAGTCTGTTGGAAGCAAATCGTCCTGAAGAAGCTGTTTCAGTTCTGGAAGATGCAATTCGTTACAACCCTCTTAATACAGATGCATACTTTGAAATGGCCGAATGCTATAAGTTCATGCAGCATCCGGAAGATCTTCTCGGCTGTACAAAGGAAACTCTCAGCATTGCAACATCACCTGAGGAGATCTCACGCTGCTACTGCAATTTAGGTTTTTACTGCGTAGAAATAAAGGATTATGACAGTGCTGTATGCTTCTACTATGAATCTATGATATACGCCAATAATCCTATAGTTACAGCAGAGCTTAGCCACATTCAAAAACTGTCAGGCAAGAAGCTTACACCACCTTCAAGAGAGCTTGTCAATAAAGCTTTTGAAAAGTACGGTATAAAGCCGGGAGCAAATGACGAAGTGCTTGCTGTTGTAGCTGCACTTGGCAAGGCAAGCATAGAAGAAGGCAACAATACACGTGCAAGGATTTATTTCCGTATTCTTTACAGTCTGACAAATGATCCGGAGGTAAAGCAAACCCTTGACACCCTTGAAAAAGCAAAGTAATTTTATTTAATAAAGAAAAAATGAGCTGCTGCAATTCAATGCAACAGCTCACTTTTATTGTTTGCTTTTAATTTTTAGGATTTACAATTGCTGTTTTTGTATCTTCAGCCGCAGCCTTTATTCCGCTTACAAGACCTGCCATTCCCTGAATCTCACTTGGAATAATGATCTTTGTTGCCTTTCCATCAGCTGCCTTGCCAAATGCTTCAAGAGCCTTAAGCTGAAGAACAGCCTCATCAGGAGCAGCATCTTTCAGCATTACAAGGCTTCCTGCATATGATCTCTGAACCATCTCAATGGCATCTGCTTCACCGGCAGCAACTCTGATCTTCTCTTCACGAATAGCGTCCGCACGAAGAATAGTAGCTTCCTTTTCAGCCTCTGCACGAAGAATCTCAGTCTGCTTATCACTTTCAGCACGAAGAATTCTTGCGGCCTTTTCACCTTCTGCAACAGTGATCTGATACTGCTTTTCACCCTCTGCACGAAGGATCTTTTCACGCTTTTCACGTTCAGCCTTCATCTGTTTTTCCATTGCATCCTGAATCTCACGTGGCGGCAGGATATTCTTCAGCTCAACTCGAATCACCTTAATACCCCATCTGTCAGTAGCAAGGTCAAGAGTTTCAGTGATCTTTGTATTGATAAGGTCACGTGATGTAAGTGTTGCATCCAATTCAAGTTCACCAATAATATTACGAAGTGTTGTAGCTGTGAGATTTTCAATAGCAGCAACAGGACGTTCTACACCATAAGTATACTGCACTGCATTTGTGATCTGAAAAAATACAACAGTATCGATCTGCATCGTTACATTATCTTTTGTAATAACAGCCTGTGGTTTAAAGTCCACTACCTGCTCCTTGATGGAAACCTTTCTGGAAACCCTGTCAATAAACGGCACAAGGAAATGAAGTCCTGCCTTATAAAACGCACCAAGTCTTTCAACAACATAGATATTAGACTGAGGTACAATTTTAATTCGTGTAATGAGAATCAATGCGATAAGAACAATTAAAATCAAAGCAACATAAATCATAATAACTTCCTCCAAAAATTAGTTTATAGTTTGTTTTTCCGTGGCAGATTCAACAATAAGCCGTGTACCATCAATATCCAGAACCTTTACAACAGAGCCTACCTGAATGATACATGAATCTGAAGACACCGCTCTCCATTCGACATCACCAAGTCTTGCTCTGCCCGTACCCTTTTGTGGATCGATCTCCTGAATTACAACAGCATTCTTTCCAAGATCTGCTTTAGCATTTGTATCTCTTATTTCAAACCGCAGAAATTTCTGCAAAATAGGTCTTGTAAAAATCAGCAGAACGAGTGATACTGCTGTAAATACTACAAGCTGCACCATTTCTGAACCGCCTACCGCAGCGGTAATAAGAGCAACAATACTTCCTGCTGCAAACCATATGGACACAAGCTGCTGCGTACCGAATTCAGCAATTACAGCAGCAACGAGCAATATGCTCCAAAAAACAATTGCAAAAGTCATTCTACCATTCCTTTCTGTGCAAATAAACCTCTGCCATAATCTTATTATAACAGATATACTTCAAAAAGTAAATAGTATTTGAAAGGAAAATATGATTTTTTACACAGCTTTCAGAAGATTTTTCCATGCGATCCTAAGCTGTGCATCTTCTGAGGCATCAGGTTCTTGAAAATCCGGTTCATAATCCTCTACAGGAGTGACCTCATAATCAGGTGTAATTCCTACTCCATGATAGCATTCTCCACGCACTGTCTGATATGTTGCAACTGTAAGTGTTATTGCGCCTCCGGCAGCCGATTCAGTACTCTGCATAATTCCCTTTCCGAAAGTTGTTTCACCAACAAGAAAAGCCTTATCCCAATCACTCAGAGATGCTGCAAAAAGTTCTGCCGCACTTGCCGTATTTCCATTTACGAGAACAGCCATTGGTATATTCGTCTCCTCTGCATCCGATTGCACAATAGTTCTGACATCGCCGTTTCCATAAGTTGCAATGGCTATGTTTCCTTCAGGTAACAGCGGATCAAGAATCGCCTGCAATGACGTAAGCAGTCCGCCGCCATTATTTCTCACATCAAAGATAAGTCCCTTTGCCCCTTCACTAAGGAGACTATCAAATATTTCGGCAAACTGTTCATCTGTATTTTCTCTGAATGCAGAAATACGGATATAACCGATGTTTTCATCTAACATCTTACCGCTTGCAGTTACCATCTCTATTTCACTTCGCATAACAGTAAACTCTTGTCTTTCTCCATTTCTGTCAACAGAAATCGTTACCTCTGTACCCTCTTCACCTTTTATGCGTGCTACTGTCTCATCATATCCAATATCTGTTACCTTTTCTCCCTCCACCTCAATGATAATATCTCCTTTATGAATTCCGCTTACATATGCAGGATAACCTTCTGTAACCTCAACAACGTAAAGTCCTGTTTCATGCTGCTGTACTGTTACACCTATTCCCACCATCGTTCCGGACTCCATTGTTTGCCAGCTTTTATATTCATCCTCTGTAAGATAAGACGAATACGGATCTCCAAGACCTGCCACATAGCCTTTTAATGCACCGTCCATAGCAACTTTCCTATCAGGAGATTTATAGAAGTTTTTATCTACATAGCTCTCCAGCTCTATAAGATCCGCATTATTTAAAAGTTCATTTTCAAGACTCTGATTTTCTTTGTACAGCAAAAAGCCAAAGGTTCCCGAAAGTACTATAACCACAGCAAGAATACAAGTAAGAACCTTGACCTTATGTTCATTTTCCATATAGTACACACCTTTCTTATAAAAAAGGCAGAGGATACTTTTAACCCCTGCCTTCTTATTATTTTATACGTTCAGATCAAAAAATATGCATTTTTTAATACAGATATTCTTCCGGATCTACACGGTTGCCGTTTACTCTTACCTCAAAATGAAGGTGAGCACCGGTTGAGAAACCTGTTGAACCAACATATCCCAATGTCTGTCCCTGAGAAACACTCTGACCATTTGATACTGCAACAGATGACATATGAGCATACAAAGTTGAATAGCCATTGCTATGCTGTACAATTACGTAATTTCCGTAACCGCCACCACAGCCGCAGCTTGAACTTTTTCCGTAATCATGCGTGCATCCTGAATTAACATATATTACAGTACCACTCATTGACGCAACTACAGATGCTCCTGTTATACCACCGCTTGAAATATCAATTCCGCTGTGATGTGTACCCCATCGTGGACCAAAACCGCTTGTCAAAGTATAGAAACCGGGACAAGGCCATCCAAAGCGTGATGTTGAAACAGGTGGTTCAGTTGCCTGAGTTGTGGTCTGAACAGTAGTCTGCACAGGTGCTTGAGTCTGAACAGGCTGCGTCGTTGTCTGAACAGGTTTCTGAGTTTGTGATGGTTTCTGTGTCTGTGACGGCTTTTGTGTCTGCACAGGTGCCTGAGTCTGATGACCTGTATTATTATTGTTATTATTAGGTGCATTTGTTGTTACTGGATTATAGTTAGGAGACTGTGGCTTAGTTGCAGTTGCAGCCGCTGCTGCTTCCTCTTCCTTACGCTGAGCTTCAAGAATAGCTGCTAAAATTCTTGCATCCTCTTCCTCAAGTTCAAGATTGGCAGCTTCCAGACCTGCTATGTCACTATTCAGAAGAGCCTGTTTTTCCTCCAGAATGGTGGAATATTCAACAGACTTTTCAAAGTCCTCCTGAAGTGTAAGCATTGCATCTTTAAGCTCTTGTTTAGCTTCCTTATGATCCTCCAGCTGAATGTCGAGTTCTGCCTTTTGTTCTTCAAGATGAGTTTTCTGTTCATTGCACTCTACGACCTGATCTTTTAGACCATTAATGAGGTCATTGTCATGCTTTGCTATTCGTGAAATAAGGTCATATTTCGACAAGAAATCAAAGAAATCAGTGGCGCCTACAAGTGCAGATGCAAGACTGTCATTACCGCTTATGTACATTGCACGTATGCGCTTTTTAAACTCTACAAGATCAACATCAATTTGACCTTCCATATCAGAGATTTTCACCTCTGTATCGGAAATATCACTCTGAATCTCTGTAATTTCTTTTTCAATTCTTTTAAGCTGCTCATCAACAATTGTGATATTCTCTTCCTGCAATTCTATCTTTTCAGTGAGAGTATCCTGATATTCAGATGCCTCCGTCTGATCTTTACCGATCTCATCAAGTTTTTTCTGCATTTCAGAAATTTGTGCGTCATTTTCCTTTTTCTGAGACTCAAGTTCTGATGACGCCCACGCAAAAACAGGTGGTTCCTGCCAGAGTTCTTTACAATAAACACTTCCTGCCAGTATGGTAATACTGAGTGCTGCGCTAAAAATACGTACTAAACCTTTATTTTGCATAATTTTTTTCGCTTAATGCGAAATGCCTCCTTTCAGACATTCAAATGCTTACGTGTAGAAAATACAGTTCCCAATGCCCCAAAGAAAGTACCTGCTATAAGGTAAGCTGCGACTACCGGTATTGCAACATCCTCAAATTTCACAATACTTGTCATACCAAAAATCGCTATTACATTTGTACCGTGTGTAAGCAGTTCAACAAGAGCGTCATATCCAAGCCATGTTATGACAAGTGCCACACAGCCAGCAAAGAAGCCCGTTACCATGCCTTCAACCAAAAACGGTATACGTATAAATGAATTTGTTGCACCTACATATTTCATGATCTGGATCTCAGCACGGCGTGAAAATACGCTGGCCTTTGTTGTGTTTGCAATTATAACTATTGAAATAATAATAAGCGCAAGAATGATAACACTACAGATCATAGTAAGTATATGTCTGAATTCCGTAAGTATATTTACAAAATCCATAGGTGCTCTTATAGATTCAATATTAGGAAGAGTGCCGATACGAGCAAGAGTATCCTCAATTATAGTAATGTCATCTACTCTTATACGATAAGCATCTACTAAGGGATTGTCCTCGCCCAGTGATTCAAACACCATCTCATAATCAGACATATTGTCTTTCATATCCTCAAAGGCATCTTCCTTTGAATAAAACTTTGCCTCAGCGACATTATCCATACGGACAAGCTCTCCGTACAGCTCACTGATCTCCATATCAGTCGAATTCTCTTTTAGGTAAATAATTACCTCGTTTTTATTTTCAACACCGCCGATCATGGATGAAATATTTATGGAAACAAGAACTGAAAGTCCAACCAGAAGCAGCGATATAAGCAGCACGCAGAATGATGCAAACGCCATCATACGGTTTTTCCATATATTTTCAACACCCTTGCCCAACAGGTATCTAACACCACTAGCTCTCATTTATCAAATTGCCTCCAACAATTTCATCAAAGACTACCTCGCCCTGATTGATATTGATAATTCTGCCTCCGAAATGACGCACAAGGCTATGCTCATGAGTTACCATAAGAATAGTCGTGCCTATTTCATTGATGCTCTGCAGAAGCTCCATTATCTCATAGGACATTTCAGGGTCAATGTTTCCCGTTGGCTCATCTGCTATAATGAGCTGGGGGTCATTTACAAGCGCTCGTGCAATTGCAACACGCTGCATCTCACCGCCTGAAAGCTCATTGGGGTAATTCTTTGCTTTACCTTCCAAGCCTACAAGATTGATAACGTAAGGCACACGTTTCTTGATATATTTCAGCGGAGCATCTACAACACGCAGAACGAACGCAATATTCTCATAAACTGTCATAGACGGGATAAGACGGAAATCCTGAAATACAAATCCGATAGTCCTGCGCAATGCCGGAATACGGCGGCGACGAAGTTTGTTAAGATTATATCCGTTTACATAGATAGAGCCGCTGCTTGGATCTATTTCTTTAAGGATAAGCTTGATCATTGTACTTTTTCCCGCACCGGATGGTCCTACAACAAAAGTAAAGTCACCGTCATTTATTTTTAAATTGACGTGATGCAGCGCATCTACCCCGCCTGAGTAGATCACGGAAACATCTCTCATTTCTATCATGGCAGCCCACGATTCCTTTCACAGAATAAATTTCTGACCTGTTTAATATCAGAACTTCGCAGGATTTGCTGACAGATAACGTTTTACCATAAGTGCGATCTTGAAAATTATCGCATGGTCAAACTCACGCAGATCCAAACCTGTAAGCTTCTTGATCTTTTCCAGACGATACACCAATGTGTTACGGTGTACAAAAAGCTTACGTGAAGTTTCAGATACATTCAGGTTATTCTCAAAGAACTTCTGAATTGTAAACAGAGTCTCATGGTCAAGAGACTCAATGCTTCCTCTCTTGAATACTTCCTTGAGGAAGATCTCACAGAGTGTTGTAGGAAGATTGTATATAAGACGTGCAATACCAAGATTATCATAGCTCATGATAGACTCATTAGTATCAAAAACCTTACCTACTTCAATAGCCATCTGAGCTTCCTTGAATGAACGTGAAAGCTCCTTGACATTATTTACAATTGTACCGATGCCGACATTTACACGAGTATAGAACTCACTGCTCAGTGTATCAGCAATAGAGCGTGCAAGCTTTTCCAGATCCTTTGTTTCAACGCTGCCCTTGATCTCCTTGACAAGAACTATATCAGATTCGGAAATTGTAAACACGAAATCTTTATTCTTATCAGGGAACAGATTCTGGATAACATCATATGCAGAAACTTCGTTTGCAGACACAATACGAATAAGCAGAACTACTCTGTTTACCTCTGCACTGAAATGAAGTTCACGTGCCTTTATAACAATATCACCTGGCAGCACATTGTCAAGCACAACATTCTTTATAAAATTATTTCGGTCGTATTTTTCATCGTAATACTGTTTGATATTGTAAAGGGAAATAGCTAAAATATTTGCATACTTTGCTGCGGATTCATCTGTTCCTTCAACAAATACAGCATACTCCGGCTTTGTATGTGAGCCAAATGGCTTATAGGTATACCCATCACGAATAAATATGTCATGAACATCACTCAGATCAAGTGATACAAATTCATTTGTAGTTCCAATTTTTGTAAGATCACTGCACGCTATAATAGTAGCAGCATCGTCTACCACGCCTATAGTTGTGTCAATGGTTTCTTTCATTTGGTGAACAAGACCCTGAAATAATCTGTTTGACATGAAAAACATCCTTTCACTTCATTGTCATTTTTTCAGATGCTGCTGTATTTTTACAGCACACACCGAATATTACGTATCAACTTATTACAAATTGTAACATATTAAACGGCTAAATATATGGATTTTCTGTTAAATTTTGCGGCATTTAACAATATCGACTCATTTTTTCCTGATTCTTCCGTTAAATTCACACTATGGCATCACAAAAATGCCATTTTCGCCTTGAAAACTGTTCTTACATTTTCTCCGGGCAATCTATTTTCAGGATTCTCATAGTATTGCATAGAGTCTGTCTTGCTGCGCTGCAAAGAACAAGTCTTGCCTTCATAAGCTCCGGTGTTTCAGCACGTTTTACACTGCACGCATCATAGAATTTATGGAAAAGAGTTGCAAGCTCTGTAGCGTACTTTGTAATTTTAGATGGATCATAAGTCTTTGCAGCTGCATCAATCTCCGTCGGGAGAGCCGCAATGTGACGTATAAGCTCGATCTCCTGTGGTTTATCCAGCAAGTCGAGAAGTAACTTGTCCTCATCAGAAACAGAAACCCCGTCCTCTTCAAGATTGCGGATAATACTGCAAATTCTCGCATGAGCATACTGAACATAGTAAACAGGATTCTGAGAGGACTTTTCAACGGCAAGGTCAAGATCAAATTCAAAGTGTGAGTTTGCTTCTCTTGTGTTGAAGAAGAATCTTGCAGCATCAATAGGTATCTCATCCAGCAGTGTTACAAGAGTAATAGCCTTTCCACTTCTCTTGGAAAGTTTTACTACCTCACCATCACGCATGAGCATTACCATCTGCATGAGTACAACATCGAGTTTGCCGGCATCTACTCCCAGAGCTGTAAGTGCAGCCTTGAGCCTCGGAACATATCCGTGGTGGTCTGCGCCTAAAATGTCAATAGCCTTATCATATCCGCGTGTAACAAGCTTATCATAGTGATATGCAATATCAGGTACGATATAAGTCGGTATGCCATTAGCACGAACCAGAACAAAATCCTTATCCGCACCAAATTCTGTAGCCTTAAACCAGACTGCACCTTCCTGCTCATAGGTATAGCCCTTCTCTGTGAGCTGATCTATGATATTCTTAACGCTGCCGTTTTTATGAAGTGTGCTTTCACTAAACCAGTTGTCATACACAATTCGGTACTTTTTAAGATCACGTTCAAGACCTACTATATTTTTTGGAAGAGCAAAGCTTACAAGAGCATCTCTTCTCTCCTTTGTATCAGTATTTACATAGCGGTCTCCGAACTCTGCAACAAAATTTTCAGCGTGTTCTGTAATATCCGCACCATGATATGCATCCTCAGGCATTTCCACTGACGGATCAAAATGCTGAAGGTATCTGACTTCCAGTGAAGTAGCAAACTTCTCTATCTGATTGCCTGCGTCGTTTATATAAAATTCTCTCTGTGTATCATATCCGGCCCACAGAAGGATCTCCGCAAGGCTGTCACCCAGTGCGCCGCCTCTTGCATTACCAACGTGCATAGGACCTGTCGGGTTTGCAGAGACAAATTCTACAAGCGCACGTTTTCCTGCACCGGTGTTTGTTCTGCCATAGTTTTCCTTTTCTTCAAAAACATTTCGAACTACATCGGAAAACCATTTTCTTCTGAGAAACAGATTGATAAATCCGGGACCTGCTATTTCAGCACGTTCAAAGCAGCTGCCCTCAAGAACCAGCGATTCACATATAAGAGAAGCAATATTTCTCGGCGGCATATGAAATGCCTTAGCACTTGCCATGGCAAGGTTTGTTGCAAAATCTCCATGAGTTTTATCAGCCGGAATTTCAATTTTAAATGCAGGTATCGGCTGCGCCGGTACCTTTCCATCAGCTACAAGACGTCCGACGGCGTCAAGAAGCAGTCCATTCAGTTCATCTGATGCAAGCTTAATACAGTTTGCCATTTTTCATTCCTCTTTCTTATGACTTCGCTGCTAAAACATCCAGATATATCTCATTATCGGACATATAAGCAGAATTTACGTCGATTGTATACTTTAAATACAGACTGCCGCCATTTTCGGACAGGCTGTTTTCTATTTTATGTGTAAATATTCCCACTGTAATGCTGCCGTAAGGTGTTCCGTATAAGCAGTAATGCTTTTTTCCGGTTTCAATTACCAGATTTGAATTTGCGCTGCCGGAACGCACTATAGATACAAGCTTATTTTCATCAGCCGTAATAGTTGTTGTTGCGCCCTCGAAACCTGTGGCATCGGAATCTTCATAACTGATTATTGGCAAGCCGTTTTTTATCTCCATAATGCCGTCAGTAAGTAATTCTGTCTCCGAACGTTCATCGTCCGCCTCAAGCACACTGCGCATTTTCAGCTGGATCTGCATCTTCATTTTGCGCTCCTTTCTATCAGAAATCGCTTCTGAATACATCGCCATGTACATTTTCATGAAGAAAATTCACAGCATTCTCTTCAAACATCTCTGTACTATCACTTACATAATAAGTATTTTTACCCTTTTCGGTTCTGTCACTGAGAAGCCCCTGTTCAAAAAGACATTGCTTTGTAAATTTTGCAGCTTCCGCACCGGCAGATATAAGAGTAACATCTTCTCCCATGATATCTCCGATAATATCCGCAATAACAGGATAATGAGTACAGCCAAGAATAAGAACGTCAACATTCTCATTCTTTACTGGCATAAGATACTCATCCGCTACAAGTCTTGTCACCGGATTATTAAAGTCAGTGTAACCGTTTTCCACAAGGTGTACAAACAATGGACAAGCCTGTGGAACAACCATGACATCGGGATGAGTATCTGCAATAGCACGTATATAACTGCCGCTTTTTACAGTTGCCGGTGTGCCTATTATGCCTATTCTCTTTTTCTTTGTCGCTCTGCACGCAGCTTCAATTGCAGGTGCGATAACTCCGGTAAAAGGCATATCAGTAACTATGGGATTATTAAGTGCAACAGAACTTACAGTTCCGCAAGCAGCTATTATCATTTTTATATCATGACGCCTTAAAAATGCAACATCCTCCTCAGCATATCTGAGAATCGTCTCACGGCTTCTGCTGCCATATGGAATTCTTGCTGTATCGCCAAAGTAAATTATATTCTCATTAGGCAGTATTCTGTTAAGCTCCTGTACAGCTGTAAGTCCGCCCATACCGGAATCAAAAACTCCTATGGCGTAATTTCTGATATTCTCTCTGTCTGCCAAAGCAGTCTCCTTTCCGAATATATCACGCATCAGTATGTGCGCCTGTATTCTCCATTGCCTGTTCAATCAGCTTATCTACAAGATAGCTCTGATTCATACCAAGATTTTCCATAAGTTTCGGATACATACTAATACTTGTAAATCCCGGCATTGTATTTATTTCATTAAGAATAATCGTATTGTCTTCACATAGGAAAAAGTCAACTCTTGAAAGCCCCTTACAACCCATAGCCTGATATGCAGCTACTGCTGTACTGCGTATCTCATCAGACTTTTTCTCATCTATCCTCGCAGGAATATAAAGCTTAGAAGAACCATTGATATATTTATCATCATAATCATAGAAATCAGCAGCCGGTTCGATCTCGCCTACATAAGATGCAAACGGTGCATCATAACCGAACACAGCAGTCTCCAGTTCTCTGCCCTTAATAAATTCTTCAACAATAACCTTGCTGTCATGCGAAAATGCTATCTGTACTGCATCTTTAAGTTCCTCAAGATCTCTTGCCTTGTTTACACCGATCGAAGAGCCGGCATTAGCAGGCTTAACAAAAAGCGGAAAGCCCAGCTTATCGCTGATCTCACGACACTTCTCATCAAGGTGACTTATATCTCTCTGTAATACCGCAGCCCACTTTGCAGTACGTATACCATTATAATCAAGAATGGTATGCGTTACGCATTTATCCATACACGCAGCACTGCTCAAGGTATCGCAGCCCACAAATGGAAGTCCTGCCATTTCGAGAAGTCCCTGAAGTCTTCCATCCTCGCCGTTTCTGCCGTGAAGAACAGGAAATACAACGTCTACCTTTTTAATATAGATCTCACCGCTTTCAATGGTAACAATACCCTTGTGAATAGGGTCGGGAGAAATTATAGCAGAAGTACAATCGGGATTTCTCTCCCACGCACCGGAAGCTATCTCATTGACATCTCCTGGAAAGTAAAGCCATCTGCCTTTTTTTGTAATACCAACACATATTACATCATATTTTTCTCTCGGAATACTGTTTATAACATTTGTCGCAGAGATAAGCGATACATCATGTTCACTTGAAACGCCGCCGAAAAGCACGGCTACTCGGATCTTTGCCATCAATTCATGTCTCCTCTCGTATTTTTCATTTATTACATTTATATGGCATACACTGCCATAAATGCATTACTTTCTTTATTTTATCATATTTCACCAAGATGTGCAAGACCTTTTCCTATAATACCATTATTTTTTTTAATGCAAATTTTGCCGAAAATAAATCAGCCTGTATTAAGGCAGTACTGTACAAAGAGCCACTATAAGCGTGATACAAAACCATCACATTACACAAAAATAAAAAAATCATTTGCACACAGGTAAAATTTGTAGTATAATAATAATATGGCGTTTTGTGCGTGAATTTAAATACTGAAAGGAAAATCTCCATGATATTATTAGATGAACTGCGTGTGGCAATGTGTGATCACCGTGCGGATATGAAAGAGTTATACGACGTTCTGGGTCTTGAAAAGGTAAAGGCTCGCTATGAGGAGCTGCAGGCACAGGTTGCCGCTGACGGTTTCTGGGACGACCTTGAGAATTCTCAGAAGGTTTTACAGGAATCAAAGGCTCTTGAAAATAAGATCAATCAGTACAATAAGCTTAACGACAGTCTTGAAGATCTTATTGCACTTATTGAGCTTTCCATTGAAGAGGGCGTAACTGAAAGTGACGATGATATCAATGCTGAAACCGAAGCTTTCGAAAAAACCCTTGAATCTATGCGGCTTGCGTCCCTGCTTACAGGTGAATATGACAGCTCTAATGCTATCCTTACATTCCATGCAGGTGCAGGCGGAACTGAGGCTCAGGACTGGGCAGAAATGCTTTATCGTATGTATCATCGCTGGGCAGAAAGACATAACTTTAAAGTTACTACACTTGACTATCTGGACGGTGATGAAGCTGGTCTTAAAAGTGCATCTATTCTTATTGAAGGTGACAATGCTTACGGCTTCCTTAAATCAGAATCAGGTGTACACAGACTTGTACGTGTATCTCCGTTTGATTCATCGGGCAGAAGACACACATCATTCTCTGCACTGGAAGTAATGCCTGAAATTGATGACAATATGGAGGTTGATATCAGACCTGAGGACGTTAAGATGGACGTTTTCCGTGCCAGCGGCGCAGGTGGTCAGCATATTAACAAGACAAGCTCTGCGGTACGTCTTACTCATATTCCAACAGGTATTGTTGTATCATGTCAGACACAGAGAAGTCAGTTCCAGAATAAAGACTTTGCTATGAAGATGCTGCGTGCTAAGCTTGTTGAGATAAAGGAAAGAGAACACCTTGACAAGATTGCAGATATAAAGGGTGTTCAGAAAGAGATTGCATGGGGTGCACAGATTCGCTCATATGTATTTATGCCGTATACTCTGGCAAAGGATCATCGTACAGGTTTTGAAAATGGTAACATTCAGGCTGTAATGGACGGTGACCTTGACGGATTTATCACTGCGTATCTTAAGGGACTTACAAGCGGTACACTGCAAAAGTAAAGAACCTGTCCACATAGAAATTGTGTGATGATCTTCCTATGTGGACAGGTTCTGTTATAAAAAGGCTGTTGCAAGAATGAAATGCAGCAGCCTTTATGTTTTTCATAAAAATACAGCTGCTTCACAAAAGAGAAACAGCTGTTATTTCTATTTTATTATAGATCATTCAGCGCAGTCGTAAAGCAATATCCATTTATCCTTAGAGAGACACATTTCCTTTAACAACATTATATCAAAGATATTGAGTCTGCCGTCATCGTTTATATCCTTGAATTCTACGGGAATACTTTCCAGTGAAACAGCACCTATAAGGTACTTATTCATTTTGATGCAGTCGAGAACAGAAATATTGTCGTCACCGTTAAGGTCACCTTTATATCCCATGAAATTCGGGATTTTAACTATCCATTTTTGAGAAGCGCTGCCGCTGATTCTGTTCTGAACTATATTGTCACCAACAGCTTCTACACAGCTTGCGTCATTTGTACACTTAGTTGCAATGGTACAGGTACCATCACCATTGTCAATAAATCTGAATTGCTGTGCAGGTGCATCTGTAAATTCATAAATGCCGATATTTGTACCGTCATCTGTAAGAGAATAGTAAACATCAAGGAGATATCTTTCACCGCCCTGAAGCTTTGAATAAAGGTAATAGTAGCCGTCCCCTGAGCTTTTTACTGTCCATATATTCTGTTCCATGCTACCTGTTCCAAATGAATATACATTTGATATAAATTCAGGATTGCTGTTGTCAACACCCATATACAGTCCATTTTCAGCGTTTTTGAATGCCAGAAGAGTGCCGTCTTCAAAGTTCAGATATTTATTCTCTGGAAGTGGTTCGATTGTAGTAGTAGTTGTTGTTGTTGTGGTAGTAGTAACTTCTGTGGTAGTGGTTACAGTAGTGTCAGGAAGAGCATTTGCGAGATCAAATCTGCCGTTTTCATCTTTAATTTTAGTCCACATATATCTTAGCAGCCATCCATCAAAGTCTGTTATTTCTGTTGATGAACCTGCCATCATGATAGAAGAACCATTTCCGGGGAAACCTCCAGGTGGGAAACCGCCAGTTATACCATCGCCGCTTGCTACACCCTCGCCGCCGTAAAAGTCCGTAATACCGAAAGCGTGACCTACTTCATGGACTTGAACGTGAGGGAAAGAGCCGTCAATCATATTGAGATAAGCTGTATCAGAGAGTCTTTGACCCCAGTCACCTCCACAGCCGCCGATAGAAGGGAACCCCTGTGTTGCCCACATATACATATCGAAACGTTTATCAAGTCCGCCTGGATAGTTGTATGCGTCAAAATTAGGGTCAAGTCTATTTTCAAAATGGTACATACGTGAAAGCTCATTAGGAGCATATGGTTCAAGGTTTGGTATTTCTTCTGTGCCGTTTGAAGTATCATATTGGCTGTCATAATATTTTGTATCAGTG
>ERZ791837.653-NODE-653-length-26249-cov-7.509468_pt1 | contig 26249 bp, 24 predicted proteins | sample MGYA00510292_ERZ791837 | MGnify/ENA primary metagenome ERZ791837 (study PRJEB30046, sample SAMN00715259) | human gut metagenome | study: EMG produced TPA metagenomics assembly of the A metagenome-wide association study of gut microbiota in type 2...
ATTTCTGCTTTTAATTTTTCTAGTCTCTTTAATACTTCTGATTTCATATCAACTGGTAATTGTCTTGTTAGTTTATGTGTTAATTGTACATTTTCTTGTTCTAACTCATATGTTTCACCATAATTTGGTATTATAACTGGTAATTTTGCTTCTGTTTCTATTTTTTGTTCTAGAACTTCTTGTGATTCTTCTTCTCCATGTACTAAGAATATTTTCTTTGGTTTCTTTATAAATGAATATACAAAATCCATTAGTCCTTCTTGGTCTGCATGACCTGAGTAACCTTCAATATATTCAATTCTTGCATTTACTGCGATTTCTTCTCCAAATATTTTTACTTTTTTAGCTCCATTTACTATGCTATAACCTAGTGTTCCTGGTGCTTGGTAACCAACAAATAATATTGTTGATTTTGGATTCCATAAATTATGTTTTAAATGATGTTTTATTCTTCCTACTTCACACATTCCACTTGCTGATATTATTATACTTGGTGTTGGGTCTTCATTTAATGCTTTTGATTCATCTGCTGTTCTTGTAAATTTTAAGTTTGGAAATTCTAGTGGATTATCTCCTCTTAAAATTTCTTGTTTTATATCATCATCAAATAAATCTGTGTTTTCTTTAAATACCTCTGTTGCTGAGATTGCAAGTGGACTATCAACATATACTGGTGCTTTCATTAATTTTTCATATTTTTCAATGAATTCTGGGTTATTTTTTGTTTCTTTAATTTTATTTAGCTCATATAAAATTTCTTGTGTTCTACCAACTGCAAATGATGGTATTACTACTGTTCCTCCATTGTCCATTGTTTCTGATACTATATCTAAGAATAGTTCAGCTTTTTCATCATTTCTTACATGTAATCTACTTCCATATGTAGATTCCATTACTAAATAATCTGCATCTTCTATCATTGTTGGTGCTGCAAGAATTGGATTGTCATTATTTCCAAGGTCACCTGAAAATACTGTTTTTGTTCTTTTTCCATCTTCATCAACCCACAATTCAATTATACTTGATCCTAACATATGTCCTGCATCATTAAATCTTACATGAATTTCTGGTGTTATTTCTATTATTTCATCATATTTTACTGGTTCAAATAGTTCTAAACATCTTACCGCATCTTCTGCTGTATATAATGGGTCTCTTGGCTTTTCGCCTTTTCTTATTCTTTTTCTATTTTTCCATTCAACTTCCATTTCTTGTATATGTCCACTGTCTGGTAACATTAATGTACATAAATCACAAGTAGCTTTATGTGCATATATTTTATTTTTAAATCCTTCATTATATAATTTTGGAATTCTTCCTGAATGGTCTATATGTGCATGTGTTAATAGCATAAAATCTATTTCTGCTGGATTAAAGTCAAATTCTTGGAAGTTTTCTTCTTCTAATTCTGCTTTTCCTTGCCACATACCACAATCTACTAAAAATTTTTTACCTGCTGCTTCTACTAAGTAGTTTGAACCTGTTACTGTTTTTGTTGCTCCTAAAAAAGTAATTTTCATAATTTTCCTCCCTTTTTGTTAATGTATCCATATTGGAATTTTCTTGTTTAGTTTTATTTCTAAATCTTTTGGTTTACTTATTTCTATTTTTTCTTCAAAAATATTTTCATCAAATATTTGTACAAAATATTTTTCTTTTTCTTTAGTTATTTTTAAATATGCATCTTCTAATTTTATAATTCTTACTTTGAATATGTTTTTTAATATTTCATCATTAGTATTTTTGTCATTTGAAATTTTTTCTATTGTTTTTAATTCATTTGCTTTTGAAATTATTAGTTCAGATGTTTCTTTTATGTTTTTTTGTAGTTCTTCTTTTTCTTGAACTAGTATATTATTATCATATGGAATCATCATATAATATCTAAAATCATATATTATTTTTTCTATATCTTGTTTTGTTTCTACTTTTGATATTTCTTTTTTCATTATTTTTAAGAATATCTTTTGGAAATTTAATTTTAATTTTTCTAGTTTTTCTTTTTCATCTAAAATTTTTAAATATCTATATTTGTTTTCGATTTCTTTTTTGTGTTTTACAAAATTTTGTGGATTTAATATTTCATTTAGTCTATCTATTTCCTTGAAATTTTCATCTCTTTCTTCTTGCATTTTTTGTGATAAAATTCTAATACTAAATATTTTTTGCTCTAATGGTAATTTTTCATTTCTTTCTTTATATTCTTTTTCTAATAATTCCTTATTGTTTATTATTGTGTCTATTTGTTTGATTTTTTCTGTTAATTGTATTTTTTGCTCTGTTATTTTTTCTATGTATTCCTCTTTATTTTCTAATTTTTCTAATTCTTCTTGCAATTCTTCTTTTAATTTTGTATATTCTTTTATTTTTTGTGGATTATATTTTACTTCTAATAATACTGAAATTTCTGCTAGTAAATCTATAATCTTTTTTCTATCTTCTACCCCATATCTATTTTCTAATTCTTCTTTAAATTCTTCAAAATAGTCTATCATAAATTCATTACTTCTAATCCATTTATTTAAGAATTTATGTCCTACTAGAATTCTTAAATTTTGATATATTAAATTATGGTCTATACTCTCAATTTCTTGTGGTATTGTAGTCCACGAATAGCCATTAAAATCACGTAATGGCTCAACCATGTGTATATTATTTCCTGTGTTTATTAAATCTGATATTGTTTCATCTATTAAAAAATAGTTGTCTTTTATGATTTTTTCTTTTTTTCCTATTTTTGCTATTGCATATAGAACTTTTCTTTCTATTGGGTAAGCTATTATTTCTTTATTTTCTTTATCTATTATGTAAGTTCTATTTTCTGGAATTTGATTATTTTGTTCTGACATTTTTAAAATTTTTATTGAATCGCAATTATTTTTTATAATTCCCATTAAATTTTCTATATATTCTTCTTTTGTTTCTATGTCTTTTTTTACTGTCTCTATGTCTTTGTAACCTGTTTCTATTTTATATAAAATATTTAGGAGAGTGCTTTTAGCATTTTCTTCAAATTGTTTTTCTTCTAATAGTTTTTCTAATTCATTATTGTAATTTCTTTTTACTATTTTTTCTAAAAAGTTTTGTTTTTTTGCTAACATTTTCTCTCCTTTCTTTTTTATTCATTTTCTTCTGGTAAGCTTGTATTTGTTCCCATTTTTAGTTCTTCTAGTCTTTCCTTTGACATTAATACTTCTCTTGGTTTACTTCCTTGGTAACCTGATATTATTCCTCTTTCTTCCATTTGGTCTATTATTCTTCCTGCTCTTGCATAACCTACTTTAAATCTTCTTTGTATAAATGATGTTGAGGCTTGACCTGTTTCTACTACTGTTTCTATTGCATCCATTAAGAATGGGTCTGTTTCATCATCTGCATCTGCTTCTTGAGCAATTTCTTTATCTGTTTTATTATTTTTTTCTATGCTTTCTAATATGTCTTCACTATATGTTGCTGTTCCATTTTGTTTTACAAAGTCTACTATTTTTTCAACTTCTTCATCTGATACAAATGCACCTTGGACTCTTAATGGTTTTGGTGCGCCAGATGGGAAGAATAACATATCTCCTTTTCCTAGTAATTTTTCAGCTCCAACAGAGTCTAAAATTGTTCTTGAGTCAACTTGTGAAGATACCGCAAATGCTATTCTTGATGGTATATTTGCTTTAATTAAACCTGTAATTACATCTACTGATGGTCTTTGTGTTGCTATTACTAAGTGCATTCCTGCCGCTCTAGCTTTTTGAGCTAATCTACATATAGCCTCTTCAACATCTTTGGCAGCTACCATCATTAAATCCGCAAGCTCATCTACTATAATTACTATTTGTGGTAATTTTCCTACCCCTTCTTCTTTTTCTATAGCTTTATTATAACCTTTTAAATCTCTTACACCTTTTTGTGCAAATTTATTGTATCTATCATCCATTTCTTGTACAGCCCAAGCAAGTGCCCCTGCAGCTTTTTTAGGGTCTGTTACAACTGGAATTAATAAATGTGGTATTCCATTATAAACTGAAAGTTCTACTACTTTTGGGTCGACCATTACTAATTTTACTTCACTTGGTTTTGCATTATATATTATGCTTGAAATTATTGTATTAATACATACACTCTTTCCTGAACCTGTTGAACCAGCTATTAAAACGTGTGGCATTTTTGCTATATCTGCTAATTGTATATTTCCAGCAACATCTTTTCCTAATGCTACTGTAAGTTTTGATTTATTATTTTGGAATTCTTCACTTTCTAATACTTCTCTTAAGTGAACTGCTTCTTTTTCTTTGTTTGGTACTTCAATTCCAACTGCTTGTTTTCCTGGAATTGGTGCTTCTATTCTTATTGTTTCTGCTGCTAAATTTAAAGCTATATCATCAGCTAAGTTGGCTATTTTACTTACTCTAACCCCTTCTGCTGGTTTTAATTCATAACGTGTAATTGCAGGTCCTACTGATACATTTTCTACTTTTGCTGATACTCCAAAACTATATAAGGTTTTTTGTAATTTTGTTGCTGTATCTGTTAATGCTTTTGCTCCACCCTTCAATGCTTTTTTAGCTGGTTTTCCTAATAGTTCTATTGGAGGATATTCATAGTTTTCATCCTCTACTACCATTGCATGTTCTAATTGTAATACTTCTTTTGTTTTATCTTCTTTCTTTTGTTCTTCTTGTTTGAATAAGTTATTTTCTATTACATCTGGTTGATTATTTTCTTTTATTTCTTGCATTTTTTGCTTTTTAGTTTCTTTTGTTAATGGTGTTAAATCTTCTCCTTCATGGCTATATTTAACTTTTCCACATTTTGCATCATCATCAATTAATCTTCCACCAAAGTTTATTTTTATTTGTTCTCCGACACTATTATCAGCTAAAGCTTCTTGTCTTGCTTGTTCTCTTGCTTTTCTTTTTTCTTCAAGCATTTCTTGTCTCATTTTCAATTGTTCTTCTTTATTTTTTTGTTTTTGTTCTAATCTTTCTTCTCTATTTTCTTGTGATTTTTCTATAAAATTATTTATAATTTCTGATGCGTTTATACCAAATACAAATACTGCTAAAATTATCACAATACCTACACATAAAATTATTGCTCCAATTGGTCCTAATAGTTTTACAAGTGGCACTGCAAGTATAGCTCCTAATGCTCCTCCACCTTTTTCTTGTGTTCCTAATGCATATGAATCTTTTACAACTTCTGATAAACTTTTGTCTATTGTTAAATTTCCAACATTTACTTGATATACACACATAAGTACTGCAAAGCTTATTAATAAGATTGCACATTGAGCTAATTTTGAGCTTAAATATTCATCATCATCTATTGCCATTTTTATTGCCATTGCAAATATTCCAATTGGTAATACATATTTTATTATTCCCATCATACCGCCTAAGATCTCATTTAGTTTTACTCCTATAACACCTGATTTAGCATATATCAATACACCTAATAAAATACTTATAACTATTAATGCAACTACTGCTAAATCAATATTTGATACAGTTTTTTTAGTAGTTTTTCTTCTTTTTTTATTTGTTTTTCTTTTTGCCATTTTTACTAACATTCCTTTCTTACAAGGCACAAAATTTGATTAAAAATATTGTATTTTACAATTATTTTTCAAACTTATTCCTGCAATTTTATTGTCTTTTAACGGAAAAAGGAGGGGAAATAATCCGGCCCCCATTTCCCTCCTTTTTGTATTTTTTTATTTTAATTCTTTTCTACTATTTTGAACAGTTTTTATTGTATCTTCTAAAGATATTTCCATTAATTTTAATGCTTCTGCAACATTTTTTTCTAAGTTTCCTAATGTTGTTGTTAAAACTTCTTCTGTATGTTGTAATAATTCATCTGCATATTCTTTTGTTCCATTAGAAATTTCTCTTGATCTTTCATTTGCATTTTCTATTATTTCTTTCTTTTGCTCATAAGCTTTTCTTGTTATCTCATGTTCATCAATCATTGAGATTATTCTATTTTCTGCTTCTTTAACAATTCCATCTGCTTCTTTTTGTGCTTCTACTAAAATACGTTGTCTTTCTTCTTTTACCCATTTTGCTTGTTTTAGTTCATCTGGAAGTTTCAATCTTATTTCCTTAATTAAATCTAAAATTTCTTCTTTGTCTACAATTCCTTTCGCAGAGAATGGTAGACTTCTACTTCTTTCTATAACATCCTCTAAAGATTCTAATAATGTAAATATTTCCATGGTTTTACCCCTTTCTAATTTTGGCTTTCTTCTAATTTTAAGAAAATAATTATTGCCCTTCCATATTTTCTTTTATCTGTTATTTGTATTTTTAATTTTTCATTTTCTAATTGTTTTAGTATTCGTTTTTCTTGGTCTGTTTCTATAATAATTAACGTTTTTTCATCAACTAATTTGTTTTCTATTAATAATTTTACTGCATCTACAGCAAAATCTGAATCGTAAGGTGGGTCTATGTATACAATATCTATTTTTTCTTTTAGTTTATTTTTTATAAGTTCTTTATAATCCACATTGTACAATTCTACTTTTTCTTTCAAATGAGTTTTTTCTATATTTTTATTTATAATTTTTATTGCATCTTTTGATTTATCACATAAGATTGTTTTTTTTGCCCCTCGACTTGCAGATTCTAAGCCTACTGCACCACTACCTGAAAATAAATCTAAAAAAACACTTTCTGGTATTTCATTTTGAATTATATTAAAAAGTGATTCTTTTACTCTATCTAAAGTTGGCCTTGTGGTTAATCCATCTAATGTAAATAAATTTGTTCCTCTAGCACTTCCACTGATAATTCTCATATTGTTTTACTCCTATGCTACTATTTTATTCCTTTTTCATTTAATGTCAATAGAATTAATAAAATTGTAATATACATTTAATACTTTTGTAATATTCTCTTAAAAATGTAACAAAAGAACCCATTTTTCCTGATGTTTGGTAAATGGATTCTTTATTTTTTATGATTGTTTTAGTGCTTTTATTTCTTTTTCTGTTAATTCTGTAACTTCACTTATTTGTGTTATTGGCATTTTTAGTTTTAAAAGTTTTTGTGCTATTTCTATGTTTCTAATTTTTCTTTCTTCTTTTCTACCTTCTTTTCTACCTTCTTTTCTACCCTCTTTTCTGCCCTCTTTTCTGCCCTCTTTTCTGCCCATATTAATATACATCTGGTTTTCATTTCTTATCATATCTACTACCGCTAACATTTTTCCATCACCTCCATCTATTTTTTCTATTAATTCTTTTGTTTTTTCTTCTCCTATTTTTTCTCCAAATAATATTGATATTATTCTTTTTAGTAACTCTTCGTCATCTTTTTTTATACCTGGTATTATTTTTTCTAGCATTTCTATTGTTTCTTCTGTACTTTCGCTTTTTTCTAGTAACATCATTTTTGAGATTAGTGTTTCTTCTTGTAATAATTCTTCTTTTGTAAAATCATTGATATCTACTAAATTATAGTTTCCCGCTTTTATTTTTACACCATCTAATGTTTCTTGGCTTTCCTCTAGATATCTTTTGGCATCCCATTTTTTCTTGCCTGTGTACAAAACTATTGGGATTACTAATGGTAGTTTGTATTCTTTGTTTTTTACTTTTCTTATATCTATTGCACTTTTCATTATTTCTGTTTCGTATTCTAATATTCGGTATGGCATTGAATAGTCTATTTTTGTTTGATGTTCTATTAAGAAAAATATGTTTTTATTTTTATATTTATACACTATGTCTGCTTCTCTATTTTGAAATATTTTATTTACAAAGCTACTTGTATATTTTTCTATTTCTTCTGCTTTTAGTTTTGTTTTTATTGCTTGATTTATTAAGGCAATCACTTCTTCTTTTTTATCTAATATTGTTCTAAATATTTTGTCGTGTTTATTTGTTATATTGTAGCTTTCTTTTTGATCTGATAATTTTGATATTTTATATTTTTTAAAAATATCTTTATATTTTAGATAGTCTCCATAAGTAAAAATTTCTATATTGCTTCATCTCCTTTATTATAATTATTTTTTATTCATTTGTCAATGTTTTTTCTATAGTAAATTTGTATTTTTTATATTTCTTTTGTTTACTTTTTTGTATTAGCCTCCTTTTTTTCTATTTTCTATAATATTTGTGGGATTTTTTTAGATTTATTTTTGTCCTTCCTAAGTTGCTTTGATTTAAAAATTTATAAAACCATACATTGACAAATAATGTATGGTTTTATATTATCATATTTTTTGTTTAATTTCAACATAAATCGTTCGACAAATTTCGAGCTTATTTCAGTTATGCTTCTACTGGGTAAACACTAACTTGTTTCTTATCTCTACCCTTTCTTTCAAACTTAACTGTTCCATCTACTACTGCATATAGAGTATCATCACTACCTTTTTTAACGTTAACTCCTGGATATACTCTTGTTCCTCTTTGTCTTACTAAAATATTTCCGGCTAAAACAAATTGACCATCTGCTCTTTTCACACCAAGTCTCTTTGACTCACTGTCTCTACCGTTATCTGTACTTCCCTGTCCTTTATGATGTGCCATTTATTTCTCACTCCTTTCGCTTAGTCAATTAAAATCTCTTTTTTAATTAACTTATATTTTATTTATTTTTTAATTAAATTCATTTAATTAATATGTAGGCTTTTTTATAATTAAGCTTCTACTTTTTCTTCAGCTTTTGCAGCTGTTTTTCTTGCTGTTGATTTGATAGCTGTTATTTCAACTTTTGTATATGGTTGTCTATGTCCTTGTTTTCTTCTGTAGTTCTTTTTAGCTTTCATTTTGAAAACAATGATTTTTTTACCTTTACCGTGTGAAACAACTTTTCCTTCAACTTTCATACTTTTAACATAAGGATTTCCAACTTGTACTTTTCCTTCATCTGATACTAGAACAACTTTATCAAAAGTAACTTTTTTACCTTCCTCTGCATCTAGTTTTTCGAAAAATACAACATCTCCTTCTGATACTTTGTATTGTTTTCCACAACTTTCAATTATTGCGTACATCTAAAATGCACCTCCCTTATCGTATACTCGCTAATCCTTTTATACAGGTAACTAAATTTAATTAGTGTTTATGAACCTTGACTAAGCGGATTACAGTTATTAATTTTACCATTTTTTTACTGAGCTGTCAACTGATTTTTAAAATTTTTTATTTATATTTAGTGTGATTTTTTGTTTATTTATAATCATTTTATACTTTTAATTTTAATTTTTCAATTTCTTCTTTTGTTAATTTCGTTATTTACACAATTTGTTCTATTGGCATTTTTAGTTTTAATAATTCTTTTGCGATTTTTATTTTTTCGTATAATTAATTTGGCAATTATAGACTTTCTATTTTACCTCCTTCCTTTTTTATTTTTTGTTTTGGGTATCTTTTTTGATTTTTAATTTTTAGAATTAAAATTTCTTGATTTTCCAAATTTTTGTCCTTCCTAAGTTGCTTGATTTAAATTTAAACACTATAATAATAAGATAAATCTGTGTTTAATAATTTTTATAGCTATGCAATTGCCAAATTAATTGCATAGCTATATATTAACACGCTTTCCCTTACATTGTCAACAAAAACCATTCGACAAAACTCGACAAGCTCAAAAAATTTACACACTAATCTTGACAAGGTCTCTTGAACTGACAAACTACTATTTCCTCCTTTTGCAAAGCCCTCTTTTCAGAGGGCTGATATATTTTTTCTTTTTTATTACTCTATTTTTTATTGAGACTGTAAATATTTTTGTGTAAATCGATTTTACCTTTTATGAAATTTAATAACTAATTATTATTATAACATTTAAAGTAAAAATTGTAAGTATTTATCTTATGATTTTTACTTTTTTTCACCTTCTTATATTCTTCCATTATATATTATTTCTAATTCTCTTAAAACTTCACCCCATTCTGGTACCTTACTTGTCCAATTTTTTGTTACTTTCTTTGTTGATAAATATAATACTTTCATTAATGAATCTTTTGTTGGATATACATTTCTTGATTTATTTAATCTTCTATAACAGCTATTTAAACTTTCTATTGAATTTGTCGTATATATCATTTTTCTTATCTTTTGACTAAATTTAAAGAACGGACTTATTATTCCCCAATTTTCTTCCCATCTATCCATTGCTGTTGGATATTTCTCTTTCCACTTTTCGGCTACTTCATACATTAATTTTTTTCCTATTTCTTCATCGGATGCTGTGTATATTGCTTTTAAATCTTGTGCAAATTTATATTTATCTTTATGTGATACATATTTTAATGTATTTCTTCTCAAATGTACTATACATGTTTGATGTTCTGCTTTGGGAAATGCTACTTGTATTGCTTCTTTTATTCCTGTTAATCCATCTGATGATAATATTAATATATCTTTTATTCCTCTATTTTTTAAATTATTAAATACTGTCATCCAAAATTTTGAACTTTCATTTTCTCCTATATATATTCCTAATACTTCTTTTATTCCTTCTTTACTTATTCCCATTGCTACATAAGCTGCTTTTTTTCCAATTACTCCATTTTCTTTTACATTAAAATGAATTGCATCAATATATACAAATGGATATATTTCTTCTAACATACTTTGAATTACTTTTCCAAATGATTGTTTTAATTTACTTTCTACATCAAAAACTGTTTTTACATCTCCATTTTTTAATATTTCTTTTACTAATTTGTTCATCGCTTCTTCTTCTGCTATTTTTCTTTCTTTTTCTTCCATAGAAAAAATACCTTTTATGATATATTTATATTATATCATAAAAGGTATTTTCATTTTACATAAAATTCTTTACACACTCTAGCAATTTACATAATGATGCTAGATTGCAAAGCCAGGGGCCACCCCATCAGAGTTGCTAGCGCTGCCACCACCGCAATAGCCGGAATAGCGCACACCGCAGAAATGGCTGCTAGCGGTGCAACAAGGCGAACGAAGCCACCACCAGTCTGAACTGCTCGCACTTGGTTTTTTTGTGATATCATTTGAATCTAAATAATTTGTACTTCCTAAATTTATTTTATAATATTTATATTGTTTTCCTTCTGTTGCTATGGCATAGCCTCTTGTTACTCCATTATTATAACCATTGTCCCATATTTCTCCGCATGATAATAACCATAAATAATCATCTGTTGTTGGCATTGTAGTTGGTGCTGTGTTATATGTTGGTATATATTCTTTTTTTACTTTCTTTATGCTATTTTTTATACTTAATGAATTATATGTTGTTCCATTTAATGTTCCTCTTAACGCTGTATTTGCCCATCCTCCTGAATTTGTATCACTACTATTCATTCCTGTTGATGTTAAGAAATCTACGTATTCAAAACTTATTCCTGCCTTTCCTGTTGCTGTTGATGAACCATATGCTGTACTTGGTTCAGATAATGTATCGTGGTTAAATCCTAATATTCTTACTCTTTTTCCATCCAAAATTTTCATTTGTCCTACTTTTAATGTTTTTCCGTTTACTGTTACTATATCTGAATCATCTGTTATATTACTATCATTTGATATTACTTTTGCCATTTCTGCTATTTCGTCCCAAGAATAAGCTATTCCGTCTTTTAAATCTGTTGTTGCCTTTTCTACATTACTTACTTTATTTGCACTATTTATATATGCTGTTACTTGTATATTATTGTATTCTGTTAACTCTGCTAATCCTGTTACTATATAGCTTTTATCTGTTGTTCCTTGTTGCTTTACTGTTCCTCCTACTGAATATTTATATTCTGTTATTGCTCCTTCGGGGTAATCGTTTTCTACATTTATTTTAAAACTGTTTTCTGTTATTTCACTTATTGTTATTTGTGGTGCAGCTAATATATTTTCTACTTTTGCTGTTATATTTTTGGTTTTTCCAGCATCACTTGTTATCTTAAATACATATGCTCCATTTTTATTTACTGTATATACTTTTTCTGTTGCACTTGTATCTGTTTTTATTGTTGCTTCTTCTGGTGCTTCTATTCCTGTTATTGCTCCTTCTGTTATACTTGCTGTTACTTTTATTTCTACTGTGTTTCCTTCAAACACATAACCTGTTTGAACTTCTGCACTTCCTTTTATTCTTACTCCTGTTATTGGTCCATTTATTGTAACATTAAACTTATCATCTATAGTATATTCATAATCTTTATACTCTCCATTTATTTCTCCATCTGTTAATTCTGCTGTTATGTCTTTTAATTCTTTTTGTAATTGTCCTCCTGCTAATGTTTCTAATGTTACACTATTTCCTTTGTAGATTTCTTCTGTTTGTATTGATTGTATTGCTAAACTTATTTCTTCTTTTAGCTGTCCTTCCATTGATTTTTCTTTTGCTTTTTTGGCATTTGCAAATAATCCAGTATTTGTTATTGCTTGAATGCTTATTCCTGCTAAGATTAATAATATTACTATAGTTATCACCAACGCCACTAATGTTATACCTTTATTATTTATTATTTTCTCCATATTTTTTTTCCTTTCATCTTAATTTTTTATTTGTTATAAACAACACAAAAAGACAGCAACATTAACCAGTATCTAATATTGACACTGGATTAATATTCCTATCTATTTTTATTATATATATTTTTTTATTATTATTTAAACTACCTGTGTGTGTGTGTGTGTGTGTGTGTGTGTGTGTACTCCTGCAATGATTCTAGCGTTTTTCATATTTTGTACTCCTTTTCTTTTGTTTTACTTTTAGTATGATTATATATTAACATATCGAATTATTTTTGACAAGTATTTTTTATTATTGGGATTTTTTTCTAAAGATTTACTTTTAATTTTCTAATTCTTCCATCGCCTGCTTATATTGTTCTTCATTTGGAGCTTTTCCATGCCATTCAACCTTATTTTCCATAAAAGAAACCCCTTTTCCCTTCACTGTTTTAGCAATTATACAAGTTGGTTTTCCTTTTACATTTCTAGCAACGTCAAATGCTTTTATTATTTCTTCTATATCATTTCCATCAATATTTATAATTTGAAATCCAAAGCTTTTAAATTTTTCATCTATTGGATATGAACTCATTACTTCTTCTATTGTTCCATCTATTTGCAAATTATTATTATCTACAATTACACATAGATTATCTAACTTGTATTTATTTGATGCCATTGCAGCTTCCCAAATTTGCCCTTCTTCTATTTCTCCATCTCCTAATATACAATAAACTCTGTAATCTTTGTTGTCTAATTTTCCAGCTATTGCCATTCCGTTTGCATCTGATAATCCTTGACCTAATGAACCTGTTGTCATATCTACTCCTGGTATGTTTTTCATATCTGGATGCCCTTGCAATTTTCCGTTGATATTTCTAAATGATTTTAGTTCTTCTACATCAAAAAATCCTTTATTTGCTAATGTTGCATATAGTGCCGGTGAGCAATGACCTTTTGATAATACTAATCTATCTCTATTTTCATCTTTTGGATTTTCAGGATTTATATTCATTTCATAGAAATATAATACTGTTAATATATCTGCTATTGATAATGAACCTCCTGGATGTCCTGATTGGCTACTATATACTTCTTCTATTATTCCTTTTCTTATTTTTTTTGCAATTTTTTGTAATTCTTCTATATCTTTTATTTTTTGACTTTCCATTGTATGCCCTCCTTTTTATTTCTTTATATATTTTATAATTTTATATTTTTGTTATTCTATTTGCAATACGTGTAATACAAATATTAACTAATTGTAATATGTTTGTAATATTGTTTGATTTTTGTTCGTTTTTATGTTATACTTATTATGTAACAAAAAATTTTGTACTTTGAAAAGAAAGGAGATTGTATGACATCTGAGAAAATAACATCTATAAAGTGCCTTATTGTAAGTGTTATTAATCCTAGTGCTGATCACAATTCAGTTGTAAAAATTGAGAATCTTAATAGTTTGACAACTTCCAAAAAGCTAATAGAACAATTGGCAAAATCTAACAATCTAGCTATCACAGAACTTAATGGTGAGCTTAATGTTCGTTGCTTTTCTGATACTCAATTTCACAATTTTTTCGTACAACTGGTGTTGAACAAAATCATCTAAAACTATAGGAGGCTTTTTATGAAAAGAGATACAATCGTCTGTACTTGTTCAGATTTTATAAAACCTGTTATAAAATCTATTCAATGTGATACCATTGCAATGGTAAAACAGGAAATCTTTGAAGCAGCCAAAAGATATAATGGCTTTATTATGAATGAAGATACTATTTCATTCAATAAGCAAAAAGATTTTAATGATTTTTGGTCATTTATAATGACAAAAATGTAATATGTAAAAAAACGAACAAGTCAACCCCTGGAGTAATACTCTAGGGGTTTTTCTTTTATTCAAATATTTTCTTAAATTCTTCTTCATTTATTTTTTCTTGTTTTAATAAAGTTTGAGCTATTATATCTAATTTATCTCTATGTTCTATTAATAATTTTTGAGCATCATTATAAGCTATATCTATTAAATTTTTAACTTCTTGTCCTATTTTATCTCCAATATTTTCTCCAAAAATCATATAATCATTTTGGTCTCTTCCTTGGAAATCTATAGGTCCTAAGTTATCACTCATACCATATTTTGTTACCATTTCTCTTGCAATTTTTGTAGCAACTTCTATATCATTACTTGCTCCTGTAGAGATATCATCTAATACTAGTTTTTCTGCTGCTCTCCCACCTAGTAATGCAATTAATTTTTCTTGCATTTCTGTTCTTGACATATAGTATTTATCTTCATCTGATTTATACATTGTATAACCACCAGCAACACCTCTTGGAATTATAGATACTTCTTTTACATCCATTTGTGTTGGCAGATATTTGCTAACTACTGCGTGTCCAGCTTCATGATATGCTGTAAGTTTCTTGTCTTTTTCTGAATATACTCTTGTTTTCTTTTCAAGTCCAACTGTTACTTTTTTCACCGCTTCTTCTATGTCAGAGTTTTCTATTTCTTCGTGTTTATTTATTGTTGCAATAATTGCTGATTCATTTAAAATATTTGCAAGTTCTGCACCTGTAAATCCTGCAGTGTCTTCTGCTATGCTTTCTAAATTAACATTGTCTGATAATCTTTTATCTTCACTATGAATTTTTAAAATTTCTAATCTTCCTTTTAAGTCTGGTACTGGAATAGTTATTTGTCTATCAAATCTACCTGGTCTTAATAATGCTTTATCAAGCATTTCTGGTCTATTTGTTGCTGCTAATACTATAATTGTTTCTTCTGAACTAAATCCATCCATTTCAACTAATAATTGATTTAAAGTTTGATTATTTTCTGTTTCTGCTCCACTATTTGATGTTCTTCTTGCTCCAATTGCATCAATTTCATCTATGAAAACTATACATGGCGATAATTTTCTTGCTTTTTCAAATAATTTTCTTACTCTTGAAGCTCCAAGTCCAGCAAACATTTCTATAAATTCAGAACCACTCATTGATATAAATGGTACATTGGCTTCTCCTGCAATTGCTTTTGCAATTAATGTTTTTCCAGTTCCTGGTTTACCATATAAAAGTACACCTTTTGGAATTTTTGCTCCCATTTTTGTGAATTTTTCTGGTCTTTTTAGGAAATCTACTATTTCTACAAGTTCTTCTTTTTCTTCATCTAAACCTGCAACATCTTTGAATTTTATTTTTGTTTTTCTTTCTGTTTCTTCATAAACTTGTCCTTTTTCTCCAAGGCCTTGCATTTTAAATATCATTATAAATAATGCAACCATTATTATTGTTGGTAATAAACTAAATAATGTTGTTGGTATTTGTGTTAATATACTTTTTGGTTTTTGCATTAATTCAATTTCATTACCTTCTGCTACTTTTTGTTGTACTAATTCTATAAATGCTTGTGTATTTGGTACAATAGCTTTTTTCTCTGTATCATTATTTTTTATTTTGACTTTTACACTAGTGCTTCCTACTGTCATTTCTATTTTTTCTATATTTCCATATGACATTTCTTTTATTAAATCTGTATATGCTAATGTTTTATCATCTGAATTTTGATTTTTTGTTATATAAAATATCATCATTCCAACTAATATTAGTATAAGTACAGCTAATATACTTAATGATAAAATTAGTTTTTCTTTTTTAGGTTTGTTTTTATTGTTTTCCATATTGTATATGCTCCTTTTTTATTTAAGCATTTGAACCTTCTGGTTCTTGCCCTTCATTTCCATCCTCTTTATCTTCTTGTTTTTTGTCTTCTTTTTTCTTTTTATCTTTCTTTTTTTCAGGTTCTTGTTTGTTTTCTTCGTTTTCTTTTAATTCTTCTTTTACTTGTTTTTGAACTTCTACAACTTCTGATAATTGCTCTTGTTTTTTTGTAAAATCAGATTTTAATATAAATATTGCTGCAATCATATAAATACATGATACTAATATATACATTACATCAAAATATTTTATTTGTATTCCAAATAATTGATTTGCTATTACATATAACATTTGCAATATTGTTGGTAAAGTTATTGAATAAATTGCCATATTTAATATTGCAACATATCTCATTTTCATTTTTGTAATTAATGTTGCTAAGTAACCAAATATACTTACAAGAACGACATTTAATATTGTATTTATAAAGTATACAGAAATCGCAGACATTAATAATATGCTAAATAATCCTAAATAAATTGATGTCATTTGTGTTCCTGTAACAAATTCGATTACTTGTTCTTTGTCAAAATTAGACATTCCTATTTGATTTACTAAATCTTCGTAGTTATAATTTAATGTTCCTGTCATTCCAACTTGTTTTATTATAACTCTATTTTTTAATATAATTAATCCGCCAGTTTCTTCTGATATTTCATTTATATATTTATCTATTTCTTCTTGATTTTCTGTATTTGTGTCTATTATTATTTTTCCTAAATACTCTTGTTCTTTTGTTATTACTTCATTATTTTCTAATTTCAATTCATTATCTGAATATGTAAAATTAGGAATTTCATCTTTTACAAATTGTGCTACTTTGTTTATAGCATTTCTAGTTTGATATAGGGTTGTTCCAGCTACTATTAATGCTAATATTATTATAATTTGAAACAAATAGCTTATGGCTCTTGGAAAGCCTTGTGCAGACATTTCACCATATTTTTCTATTTTATCTATTGAATACCATATTTTTTTGAAAAAACCTAATTTTTGATTTTGAGTTTCTTGTTCCAATTATTTCCACTCCCTTCTTAGACCACTATCAACATGTTTTAAACTTACATTAAATATTGCTTCATCATTTATATTTATATTTTTTCCGGTTATATCAGCAGTTACGTGATATGTTCCTATTCTTCCTAATATAGGACATTTTTGACCATTTATATTAACATATAATTGTTGCTTTTTAAATGCATCTTTTATATCTCTTACTATATATCTTAATTTATCAACTTTTCTAAACATATCTCTTCCTGTTTCTATATTTACACCATCCATATAGCCACACGGAATAATTGCAACTTTTGTTTTTTTCTTTGTTGTATATGTGTTAGAATAACCAATATTAAACTTTTCAGGAAGTTCTTTTATTTCAGATACATTTGATTTTAGATATCCTATTTTTCTTAATCCCATGTTATTTTTAAATGATATTCTTCCTGTAAATGCTGAGCCTATTCTTACTGCATTTAAATGCATTTGTGGAAATTTTATAAATGCTGATGTGTTACATACGTGTAACATTCCTGTTTCTATTTCATTCATTTTTAAAACTTCAATACAATCTATAAAACGTTTAAATTGTGTTTGTGTATATTGGTCATCATAATAGGAATTTGAAAAATGTGTATATGTTCCTTCTATTTTTATATTTTTCATTTTTTTTATTGTTTTAATCATTTCTTCTCTATTAGTATAAACAAATCCGTATCTTCCAAATCCCGTATCTATTTTTATATGAGCCTTTACTGTTCTATTTAATTCTTGTCCTATTTCTTCAGCAACTTCAGCAGATTCTTTTGAACCTATTGTTAGTATAATATTGTTTTCTATTAAAGTTTTTACATCTTCTTTTATTGCTGTTGATGATAACATTAATATTTTTTCTTTAATTCCTGCATTTCTTAATTGCAAGGCTTCTTCAAGTGTTGCAACTGCAAAAAAATCTATTCCATTATCTATTAAGAACTTTGTAAATTCAACTATTCCAAGTCCACAACCATTTGCTTTTACAACAGCTATTATTTTTACTTTATTTCCATTATCATCAGGCAAATTTTTATTAGCATATTCTTTTATTTTTTCTATATTATAACGTAAATCTTTTTTTTCAATTATTACCGCTTTCAAATTTTCCTCCTACTATTTTGTTATTTTTCTTTTGATTTGTCTTAATGTTCTAAATGTTTTTTCAGAAAATTTATATAATTTATATGTTAATGGTTTGAATGGAATGTAAATTTCTCCTATAAATTCTGTAAATGTTGCTCCAAATCCTTTTTTGAATCTATATAATCCGTATTGTGGATGATTTTCATCTACAACTCCTGATACTCCTCTAAAGTCATATATATCATCATGTCTTGCTATCGCCATTTTTATCATTTCCCATTGTAGTAGATAATTTGGCATTAAGTTTCTATGTTGATTACTACTTGCTCCATATAAATACCATGTTTTATTTCCATAGAAAATTGGTATTACTCCAGATATTGGCTTGTCCTCATAATATGCCATTAATAATTTCATATGGCCACCTGGTATCATGTTATCATACATTTTTTCAAAGTATTCTAGGGGTCTTGTTATGAAGCCATCTCTGTTTCCTGTTTCTATCATTATTTTGTGGAAGTCTTTTAAATCTTCTCTTGTTCCTTCTTTTATTACTACACCTTTTCTACCTGCTAAACGAATATTGTATCTCCATTTTTGGTGAAATCCAGCCATTACCTCTTCTTCTGTTTTATCTTTTATATCTAGTCTGAATACAAATCTTGGTTGTATTTCATCTTTAAAGTCTTTGGCATCATCTTTTATTTGATATCCTAGATTTGTTATTATATTTCTAAAATCTTGGTCTTCTTTTAATATATCTGGTTCTATTCTTAAAACAAATGCATTGTATTTTTTTGCTAGTTCTTTTGCTCCATCTGTTAATTGTTTCATTACTTTTATATCGTGAATGTCACATACTGGACCTCTTGATGCATACATCATGTTTCCAAATATTGGCATTTTTCTAATCCATACACATAGTGATCCTATGATGTTTTTGTTTTCATCTTCTGCTAGTATTACTTCTGGTTTCCAGTTTGGCTTTTTTACTTCTGCCCATTCTAATGATTGTTGAAAGTTACATCTTTCGTTTGTTTCTAAAAATTTTTTGTATTCTTGTTTTGATTTTTCGTCTGTTACAAATCTCATTTTTTGTTTTGCCTCCTATTATTATTTACGGTTATTCGTATTTTACACCAAGTTGGGGAATTTTACAATATTTTTTGGAGAATTAAAGAAAAAATCTAACCAGTTAAATAGTGGTTAAAATAAAAAAATAAGGAACTTCAAAGATATAGAAATTCCTCATTTTTAGTTTATAACATTTCTTTTGGTGGAGATGAGGAGAGTCGAACTCCTGTCCATAACACTTTCCAAATAGACTTCTACAAGTTTATTTTGTCTTTTATTTTCATTTACTTTTCGCCGGCAAACAGGCTAAAAATAAATATATCTTTATAAAATACCCGCTATTTCTAAAGAAAAAATAGCTTCGTTTCCTACTTTATTTCGACACCTTATCTAAATCAGTAGGCTATTTAGTAAGATGACACTGCAACTTAGGCAGCGTATGCTAATTCTTGTTTATCAGCGTTTATTTTATTTTCTCGTTTTTTAAGTGGCCAACGAGAATCCACTACTTGCTATCTATTTTTCTGGTGTAATGTCGAAACCATTACATCCCCATGTACTTTTTTATTATACTACATCTGTATTTTTTTAGCAACATTTTTATTTTTTTTAATATAATATATCGGGTGATTTTTATGAATATTGTTCCTACTGATAAATCTTATACTTATGATTTATTAACTCAAAATTTATTTACTCTTAATAGAGCTTTTCCTTTTCTTAATATTCAAGTTGTTGGAAGTAGTGTTCTTGGAAAAAAATTATATGTTGTAAAACTTGGTACTGGTTCAAAAAAAGTTTTTTATTCCGCTTCTTTCCATGCTAATGAATGGATTACAAGTGTTATTATGATGAAATTTATTGAAGATTATTGTAATGCTTATGTTAATGATTTGAATTTATATGATTATAATATCAAAACTTTATTTAATAGTGTTTCAATTTATATTATGCCAATGGTAAATCCTGATGGTGTTGATTTAGTTACAGGAAATTTATCTAAAAATTCTTCTGCTTTTATTCAAGCTCAAAATATAGTTTTAAAATACCCAGATATTCCTTTTCCTAATGGATGGAAAGCTAATATTCTTGGTACTGATTTAAATTTGCAATTTCCTGCAGAATGGCAAAAAGCTAAAGAAATTAAATATTCACAAGGTGTTACTAGTCCTGCTCCTCGTGATTTTGTTGGGTTAGCACCTCTTATAGAACCTGAAGCTAAAGCTATTTACAATTTTACTTTATTACATAATTTTGATTCGATTATTGCTTATCACACTCAAGGTCAAGAAATTTACTGGAATTTTCAAAATATTAATCCTCCTAATGGGTATGAAATTGGCGAAAAATTTGCAAAAGCAAGTGGTTATCTCTTAACTGATGTTCCATATAATTCTAGTTTTGCTGGTTATAAAGATTGGTTTATTTTATATTTTGATAAGCCTGGTTATACTATTGAAGCTGGTTTGGGTGAAAATCCTTTGCCTATTTCTCAGTTTAATGAAATTTATAATGATAATTTAGGGATTTTGATTTTAGGTGCTGTAAGTTAGAAAGTAAAAAATATACTTTCTAACTTATTATATTTTTATTTCCATAACTCTTCTTTGACTTTTCATTCCTTGTTTTTCATAAAAAGTAATAGCATCTTTATTTGCTTCCCAACAATTTAATTCTAATCTTTCACATTTCAAATCTTTTGCTATCTTCTTAGCATTGTTTATAAGGATTTTTCCTATTCCTTTTCCTCTATTATTTTCATCCACACACAATTCCTCTATCCATAATACTTTACTATTTTTTAAATTAATGTGATCAATTACTTTCTTTATTTTTAAAACAATAATTCCTAATATTTTCTCCTTTTCTTCTGCTACAAGAGAAATTTTTTCTTCATTATTTATTATATCCAATATTTCTTTTTCCATATTTGCTTCTGTTTTTTCTTTAAAAATATCTGGTCTCATATTTATATGTAATGTAGAAACTTGTTCTAATAATGGTATTATTTTCTCTATATCTTCTTTTTGTATTTTTCTTATTTGGATATCTTTTTGCTTTTGACTAATCATATTACACATCACCTTATCTATATATTTTTATTTCTTATAAAATCTCCTGTAAATTCTTCTGCTAGTACATCCATACTTATAGTATCATAATATTTTCCATTTATAAACTTACACTTTCTCCTTCGTCCATATTCTTTAAATCCACACTTTTCATAGCATTTTAGTGCTCTATCATTAAATTCCATTAAATCTAACTTTATATTGTGCAAATTCATATATTTAAAACCATATTCTAATATTAATTTTATTGCTTCTGTTCCATAACCTTTATTTCTATATTCTTTATCTCCTATAAAAATTCCCAAAGTGGCATTTCTACTTATCCAGTCAATTTTTTCTAATGAAACTGTTCCTATCATTTTGTCATCATTTATTGTGACTATAACAAATGTTGCTTCTGGAGTACTATCTTTTTCTAAAAATTGTCTTTCTCCTTCTAAGGTTATAAGTTGACTACTTCTTCCTAAATAATCTGTTGTTTCAAAGTCATTTAGCCATTCTGTAAATTGTTCTATATCTTGACTATTTCTTGGAGATAAATATATTCTATCTCCTAATAATTTTTTAAAATATCTCATTTTCTTCCTCCTTTTATTTTTTTGTTGTATAGTTATTAAAATTTAAAAAGCCTCACAAAGAAATCTCTTAAGACTCCATTGCAAGACTTTTTATCTATACACTGTGTAAATAATCAATTTATTTGACTATTCTATATCGCTCAAACCTATATTAGTTCTTAGATATGCTCTTAAATATATTTTATTTTAGCAAAATCATTTTAATATGTCAATACATTTTATGTAAATTTTATTTTTCTGCATATATAATATTTTTCTGTAAATACTAAATATTAATAAATAATTAGGAGGTATTTTATGGAAAATCAAAATTTAAATATACTAGATGAAGTAAACAAAGGTGCTACAATGGGAATGGATGCCATATCATATGTTTCTGAGAAAGTAAAAGACAATGATTTTAAAGAGGTTTTAGATGTCGAATACAATAAATATCAAGATATTTCTAATAGAGTTAATGATTTGTATGACAATTATAGTAATAAAGAGCCTCATGAAACTAATCCTATGACTAAAATGATGACTTGGTATGGAATTCAAATGAAAACTATGACAGATGATAGTACTTCAAAATTATCTGAATTATTAATGCAAGGTACTAATATGGGAATTATTGAAGGTAGACGATTGTTAAATCAAAATCAAAATGCTGAAAAAGATGTTAAAAGTATTTTAAATGATTTCGTTGTTATGCAAGAAGATAGTGTTGAAACTTTGAAAAAATATTTGTAATTTTTTCTTAGACTTTCCTATTTCGACAGACTTTTTGTTTTGTACTTGCTATACTATTTTTATCAAATTACAGAATGGAGGGATGATTATGACTAAGGAAGAACTTTTGAAAAAAACTTTTTCTTCTGCATACGAAGCAATGTATGCATTAAATAAGTTTTTAGATGATATTGATAAGTCTTCTATTAATGAAACTAGAAGTAATTATCAAAATCTTAGAGTTGTTGGAAATCGGATATTCGAGGTTTAAAATGTCTAAATTATCAAATCTCTCAAAAAAGGTGGAAAATATTTTTCCACCTTTATCTTTTTTTGTTATGCTGTTTCTTTACTCTTTTTTTCTGGAACACGTCTTTTTTGTTTATTTGGTTCATTTGCTGTTTTTTCTCCAGTAATTATTTCTGGTCTTGCCTTATTTATTACTGTATTTCTAGTTATAATGCATTTTGTGATATTAGGTGTTGATGGAATTTCAAACATAATATCTCTCATTATATCTTCTATTATAGAACGTAATCCTCTTGCTCCAGTTTTCCTTTCTATTGCTTTATCTACAATTGCTTCTAATGCATCTTGATTAAATTCTAGTTCAACATCATCCATTTCTAATAATTTTTGATATTGTTTTACTAATGCATTTTTTGGCTCTGTAGCTATTTTTATTAATGCTTGTTTGTCTAAATCTTTTAATGTTGCTATTATTGGTAATCTTCCTATAAATTCTGGTATTAATCCAAATTTTAATAAATCTTGTGGTAATAATTCTTGAAATACTTCATATTTATTAATTTCTTTTTCACTTTCGATTTTTGCACCAAATCCTATTGATTTCTTACCAGTTCTTTCTTTTATGATGTTTTCTAATCCTTCAAAAGCTCCTCCACAAATAAATAGTATATTTTCTGTGTTTATTTGTATCATTTCTTGATTTGGATGTTTTCTTCCACCTTGTGGTGGTACTGATGCTATTGTTCCTTCGATTATTTTTAATAGTGCTTGTTGAACACCTTCACCACTAACATCTCTTGTTATTGATAAATTTTCTGATTTTCTTGTTATTTTATCGATTTCATCAATATATATGATCCCTTTTTGAGCTTTTTGAATATCTCCATCTGCTGCTTGAATAAGTTTTAATAAGATATTTTCAACATCTTCTCCAACATAACCCGCTTCTGTTAATGTTGTTGCATCTGCTATTGCAAATGGTACATTTAATATTTTTGCTAAGGTTCTTGCAAGAAGTGTTTTTCCACATCCTGTTGGTCCTAAAAGTAAGATATTACTTTTTTGTATTTCTACATCATCTTTGTCTTTTTCGTTGCTTTCTTCATGAGCAATTCTTTTATAATGGTTGTAAACTGCAACTGATAATGTTCTTTTTGCTTCATCTTGCCCAATTACATAATCATCTAATATTTTCTTTATTTCTTTTGGGTTTGGTATTTTGTCTAAATCATTTAATGTATAGCCTTGTTCTTCTTCTTCGTATTTTTCTGCTTCTATAATACTTGTACATAAATCTACACATTCATCGCAAATATATACGCCAGGACCTGCTACAATTCTTTTCACACTATCTTGTGATTTACCACAAAATGAACATCTTACATTTTTTGGGTTATCATTTTTAGCCATTTTCTATCTCCTTTAATTACATTCTTTTATCCATTATTCCATCTATTAATCCATATTTTAATGCTTCTTCTGCTGTCATATAATGGTCTCTTTCTGTATCTCTTTCTATTGTTTCTATAGATTGACCTGTTCTATCACTTAATAATTTGTTTAATTTTTCTCTTGTTCTTATCATATGGTCTGCATGGATTTTTATTTCAGTTGCTTGACCTGAAATTCCTCCACCTTGACCACCTATTAATGGTTGATGTATTAATATTTCTGAATTTGGTGTTGCAAATCTTCTACCTTTTTCTCCATTTGCTAAAAGTACTGCCCCAAAACTTGCTGCTAATCCTACACATATTGTTGATACTGGACATTTTATATAGTTCATTGTATCTACTATTCCCATTCCATCTGTAATAGATCCTCCTGGTGAGTTGATATATAATGATATTTCTTTATCTGGATCTTCTGATTCTAAGAATAATAATTGTGCAATGATTAAACTTGCTGATGTTGGGTTAACATCTTCTCCTAAAAATATAATTCTGTCTTTTAATAATCTTGAGAAAATATCATATGATCTTTCTCCTTTTCCTGTTTGTTCGATTACATAAGGTACTAAACTATCTTTTTCAAACATATTTTTTCCTCCTCTGTCTTTTAGACATAATAATTATACACAAAAAGGCTGGTAATGCTTTTTATAACGCTTCACCCCAACCTTTCTTTTACTATTTATTTTATTTTTGCATTTTTTACTAAAAATTCTAATGCTTTTTCAGATTCTACTCCACTTTTTATGTAATTTCTTACGTTTTCATTTCCCATAAATTCTTTGTCATCTGATTTTCCATAATTTTTAGCCATTTCTTTTACTTTTTCTGTTATTTCATCTTCTGTTGCTTCTATTTTTTCTGCTTTGATTACTGCTTCTAACATTAATCTTGATTTGATTGCTTCTATTGCTTGAGGTTCATATTCTTTTTTAACTTCTTCAGCTGTTTTTCCCATCATTTTTAAGTATTGGTCTAATTTTAATCCTTGATATGAAAGTCTGCTTTCAACATTTCTTAACATATCTTCTGTTTCATTTTCAATCATTCCTGATGGAATATCAACTTTTACGTTTTCGCATACTGCTTTTATAACAGCATCTTCTGTTTCGTATTTTTGTCTTTGTTCATTGTCTTTTTCCATTCTGTCTTTGATGCTTTTCTTTAATTCTTCTAATGTATCAAATTCGCTAGTGTCTTTTGCAAAATCATCGTTTAATTCTGGTAATTCTTTTTTCTTGATTTCGTGTAATTTAACTTTGAATGTTGCATCTTTTCCAGCTAAATCTTTAGAAAAATATTCATCTGGGAATTTTACTTTTATATCTCTTTCTTCATCGATTTTCATTCCAATTATTTGGTCTTCAAATCCAGGTATAAATGTATTGCTTCCTATTTCTAATTCGTGACCTTCAGCTTTTCCACCTTCAAATGCTTTACCATCAACAAATCCTTCGAAATCGATAACTGTTATATCACCTTTTTCTACTGGTCTGTCATCAATTGATATTAATCTTGAATTATGTTCTTGCATATGTGATAATTCATGGTTGATATCTTCATCTGATACAGTATACTCTATTTTTGGTATTTCTATACCTTTATATTTTCCAAGTTCTGCTTCTGGTTTTGTTTGGAATACTGCTGTAAATATTAAATCTTTTCCTTTTTCGATTTGTTTTACATCGATATCTGGTCTACTTACAGCTTCTATTTTATTTTCTTTTAATGCTGTTTCTAATTCTTCTGGTACTACTTCATTAAATGCATCTTCATAGAAAATTTCTTTTCCATAATATTTTTCTACTATATTCATTGGAGCTTT
>ERZ791837.661-NODE-661-length-26064-cov-3.194586_pt1 | contig 26064 bp, 10 predicted proteins | sample MGYA00510292_ERZ791837 | MGnify/ENA primary metagenome ERZ791837 (study PRJEB30046, sample SAMN00715259) | human gut metagenome | study: EMG produced TPA metagenomics assembly of the A metagenome-wide association study of gut microbiota in type 2...
TAAATGTTACTTCTAGTACTTCTCTCTTTCCAGCTGATATCTTTCTGTCTTCTAACTTCTCTAAATCTATTGTTGCTTCTTTTAATTGTACTGCTCCTGCTCCATTCTTTGTTGCTGTTATTTCACTTTCTGAAACTTCTGTATTTACATTTGCTCCTTCATATCCATATGATATTATTTTTAAATCTTCATCATAATTTAATGTTAATTCTTTTATTTTTGTAGTTAATGTATTTGACTTGTTTTGTAAATATATTTTGTATGTTATATCTGCATATAAATTTGGTACTCCTTCTGGTGTTGCACTATATGATATTGTTGATTCATGTAATTGTCTTTCATAATATTTTCCTTTTAGTGCTTTTAATTTTACATCCATTTCATCTTGAGTATCTGGATTTACTAATGTTGCATATTTATATGTATGTTGATATCCATTTACATTTAATACAAATCTTGCTACATCACTATCTACCGCCACGTCTACTTGCTCTCTTGAATATAATCCTAAGTTTATATTCTTAATTTCATTAACATGTACTATAGTTGTATTTTCTTTCTTGATATATCCTTCCAAATAATTACTTAAGTTCAAGTTCTTATATGTTGTTGCTTTTATATGATAAATATTTTCTCCATATGCTTCTTTATTTCCATTTGCTTCTGTCATATTTTTACCATAATTTATTTGTGATTGATGATTTCCATTTTTAATATATGATATCTTATCTGAATTTACATTTCCATTTGCATCTATTACAACTCCAGTTGATTCTCCATTACTATCTATCTGAGTTCCTGATGATATTGTACTAAATCTTTCATTAAATCTTTGTCTTACACTTGAGTCTTCATCTGATTTTCCTGATGCTACTTCTTCTGATGCTCTTGATGCATTTGTTACATTTACATCTGGATTTAATTTTACATTTCTGTATTTTACACCATTATATTCGAACTCAATATAATATTTGTCTAAATCTGCTATTCTTAATGTATCATCACTATATGTTAAATCTTCATTTCTTGAACCAAAATGGTATTCACCATTTTCATTAGTCCATGTTACTAATTCTCTGTTTCTTACTGTATCATGTAATATTACTTTTACTCCTGGAACTCTTGCATCTGGTTCATCATACAAATCATTTCTTGTATTATCTTTTCCATTTAGCATATCTTCCCATACATATCCTGATAAATCTATAAATTGTTTTTTATTATATAATTTTACTATTACTATAACATCACTTTGATTAATTACAATGTCTTCAAGTTTTTTATAATATTTGCTTTTATCATAATTATCTTCCCATACTCCATATCCATATGGTGAATCAATTTCCCAAACTTGATATGTTCCTGCATACAATCCTGTAATAGATTCTCCAACTCCAACTGTCCATTCTCCACCATTACCTTTTACTAAAAATTTAAATTTTGATAAACTTGGATCATCTGGATCATATAGCATTTCTCCTGTTTCTTCGTCAAATTTATATATTGTTAAACTTTTTGGAAGCTCTTCTGGTGTAAATGTTATTGTTGTTGAAAATTGATAAGGTATTGACTTTGTTACTGAATCACTAGCTGGCATTCCTATTGTTTGGCTATCCGCTGTTGTTGCACCACAATTTGGACATTTATAATCTGCTGAAACTTTAAATTCATTTGTCCATGCAAAGTTAACTGTTATTGTAACTGTGATATTTCTTGTTACTGTTACACTTAATGATGTTACACCATCACTTCCTGTTAACATTTCAGCAGTAGCACTTCCCTTTAAACTAGTTGCACCATTTACTGCACTTTGAATTTTATCCATATCATATGTTCCTAAATTTGTAGGATCTATTACTGAACCTATTGCATTCCATAAAGCTGATGTTTCTTTTGCAGAAAACTCTCCTGGTATATCTCCTGATAATGAAAAATCAAATCCATCATTAGTCCATTCAAGTGTTCCTCCATTTGGATCTGCACCTGTTACTGAAAAAGATGTGCTTGTTATATGAACATCTTTTGGACCTATATAATCACATTTTACAGCTCCAATTTGATCAAAAGTGACACTTATATCTTGATCTTTTTCTTCATATCCAATTATTTTTCCATTTTCATCTACAATTGGATCTCCATTAACTTTTATTGTATGAAAATGGCTTCCTGGTGTCAAACATTCACCTTTACCTATATATGTTCCATCTGGACTATAGATAAAGAATGTTCCTGAACCTGATTGACCATTATAACCAGACAAAACAATTTGAACTTGTGTTGGCATATTTGCTACTTTTTCTGCTACTGCTGAATCAACCATATCTTGTATCTCGGCTTTTGCATCTGCTATAGTTCCTTCTATTGAATATGCATATTCTTTAGTTGTAAAAGAAAACATTGATAAACCAAATATAATTGCAAATATTACAAACATTCCTTTTTTATTAACAACTTTTCTTATGAAATATATCATTAAAGCTATATATAATAATCCCATAATTACACCTCCTATTAATTTGAAGGCAATTTCCGTACCAGTAGCTACTTCTATCATTATTTCAGTTTTATCAGAATTATTTTCCATATTTGAATCTTCCTTATGTTTTAAACTTTCTGCTGAATTAATCTTTGCTATATTAGTATATACCCCTGGATCACCATCCTGTAGAGTTTTACTTAGTGTTACAGTTGTTTCTATACTTTCACCCGGTTTTATTTCATTATTTACAAAACTTATGTTACTAATTGTATATGATAATGATTTTGTCCATCCATCATTAATTTCTGAATGAAAATCCATTTTAGAAGGTATTTCATCTAAAATTTCATATACTTTTCCTGTTAAGTCTCCAATATTTGTTATTACTACTTTATATTCTACAACTACTGTTGAACCAACAAATTGTTTAGAATGTATTGATATTTTAGCAAATTTTTTATTATTATAATTATATTCTTTTGTTCCCTTGCTATTAGTTACTGTTATTTTTTGAATATATTGTTCTAATTTTAAATCGAAATTTTTCTTTTCAACTAATCCTAAATCAATATTATTCTTATATGAATTTAAATTAATTGTATCTGTCATACCAATTGTTCTTGTTTCATCAAATATTCTTGCATATTTCTCAACAGCATCATTATTCTCTGTATTAAGTACATCTGCCCTTTGATAATCTGTTATTCCATACATATCTGTATCATATTTGAAAACTACATAATATTGACCTACATAAATATTCGTAAATGAATATTTACCATCTTTATCTGTCTTTTTGCTTAAAACCTTTCCAGTCTCATCTGTTACAAATTTCTTATTTGTAACATCATATAATAATACTTCTACACCATCTTTTAATGTTTCATCATTATCTCTTCTACCATTTTCATCTGCATCAATCCAAGCAACACCTGAAATTGAGTATTTAGCTTTGGTATTTTGTGTGTTATCTGGTGTTGGAGTTGGTGTTGGTGTATTTCCTCCATCTATTATATTTCCATTTGAATCTACTTCTATTACATTTGTTGTTTTTGGATGTACTAATGTATTTTGAATAATATTTGATTGTTTTGTCTTTAATCCTTCTCCAGATACTATTCCCATGTTTGAAATTTCTATATTATTTTGTTTTGAATCAAAAGCCTTTACTTCAGCAACAATTTTTATTTGTATTTTACCACCATTTTGAATATTCAAATCTAATTCTAATCTAGGCTCATTTTCATTCTTCTTTCCATTAACTTGTGCAACCTCTACAGAACTCATTTTTATTGGAGTATTAGTTATTACATATTCTCCTTTTGCTCCAGTTCCTTTCTTTTCTACAATAAAATTATTATATTCTATACTTTTTACAGAAAGTTCTTTTGGAATATAATCTTCAAATTTTATTGTTGTATAACCACCAAGTTCTTCCAATACATATCCTGTATTTTCAATATCATATATATATGTTATTTCTTTAAATTCTTTAACTTTTTCACCACTTGTTTCTGAATTTTGAACAATTTTTACTGATTCTATCCATCCAGATGCTATACATTGATTTGAATTATATACTTTAGAATTATTACCCATTGTTTCTATACTAATTCCTGTTGCATATTGATATGTTTCTGATTGATTTTCTTCTGTTATATTAGCTTTCATTACAATTTCCATTGAAGCAAAACTTGATGCTGGAATTTTAGATAAATTTATTATTAAATTTCCATCTTTTTGTTCATAAGATATCTCTGTACCATAAGATCCTCTGACACTTTTTATTTCAGCAATATCTGGTATATTCAATGTTGCTACTGCGCTTTTATCTTCATTAGTTAAATTTTTTACTATAACATTATAGCTGAATTCATTTTTTTCTGTTCTACTTTGATATTGTCTCATTCTAACTTCAAGTTCTCCAGCCATTGCTTTGTTAGACATTTTATAGGTATATATAACATTTTCATTTTCTAAAATCTCAATAGTATTTTCTATATTCTTATCATTTTCTGTAGAATTTACCTTCAATTCATATGAATATGTTTTGCTCTCTCCTTTTTGTAATGTTCCAATATTGATTTCTTTTGCTTTCAAATTATTGTCTACAACATATTGATATGTATCATCTTGCCAATATACACCATTTGGATCTGCCTTACCAGTCTCCAAACCAGTATATTTCTCATTCCAAAATGAAAATGCCTCTTTGTCATATTCAACATAAGTCATTCCTTCTGGAATATTACTAAAGATTCTCATATTTTCAACATTTTCTTCTCTTGTATTAGAAACTGTTATTTCATATTTTACTATCTCATTAGAATAAATAACATCACCATTTTTTAACTCATTATTTCCTAAAATAGCTTTTGTTATTATATCTATTCCATTAATTGTTGTTTTTGTTCCTTCTATATTATCTGCTGAAACTGATGTTTCTGCAATTTCATATGTGTTTATAATTTTAATATCTTTTTTACAAGATACTTTTTTATTTTCATCAATTCCATCTACACATGTCATTATTACAGATGAATCTGTTGTTTTTATGTCTTGTTTCACTAATAAATTAACTGAAAGTCTAATATTAGTTCCTTTAATTATTCCATCCGTTTGATATTTAGTTTGCTTTCCTATTAACGGAATTTTTATAATATTTTTTCCTTCCGTATTTTTTTCAATAGTGTAATCTCCAATTTTTAACTCACTATCATATAACAATTTTATATCATTAATAACCACTTTATCTACTTCAGCTGGAAATTCAAATGTTACTAACGGATTTTCATATAATGGATCTTCATTAGAATCTCTTTCTAGAACTCCTGTAATTGTTATCTCATTTTGAGTTCTATTTGTTAATTGAGTATAACTTAAATCCATACTTATTTTTTCAGTATTAGATACATCTTCTACTGCTGTTGAAATTATAGTTAACAGTGAACTATTTAATAACAACATTATTATCATTAATATACTACATAATTTTTTTACCATATTAGATACCTCCATCTTTAATATTTTAAACACTACTTTTATTATACCATACAACTGCTTATTTTTCAACATTTTCACTTCTTTTTGTAAAAAATTAATAAAAAAATGAGATAGATTTTTCTATCTCATTTTTGGGTTTAATTAAATTAATATTCTTTTTCTTATAAATATTACAGTTGCTCCAATTAGGATTAGTCCTGCTGTTGTTATTAATACATATAACCATCTTGATATTATTGTACCTGTTGGTGGAGTTATTGTTGTTCTTACTGAATCTTCGTCATCTTCCATTGCTCCTCCTGGCACTAAATTTCCTGGTGTTGTATCACTTGTTCTATGATATGTATTTTCTGTTCTATTCTTATTTTGACTATATCCTGAATATTGTAATATTTCAATATCATTTGTATATTTCATTGTATCTGTATTTACTGCTAATAATCTACTTACTTTATATGATATACTCTTTGTTTTTCCTATTGTTACTAATTCTTCATTTGGATTGTAGAATGTATTTGTTGTATATATTGTATATTTTCCATCTCTTAATGTCTTTTCCTTCTTACCATCATTTTCTGTTGCAAATAAATTTGTTCCATTATATGATGTTAATTCTTCTATTGCTTTCTTTTTCCATCCGCCGCTTTCCATTGTGCTTTCATCTGCTGTTAATTCTGATCCTATATAATCTCCTAATACATCTATTCTTGCTGTTACTGCTTCATCTGTTGACAATCCTTCTTGGGTTCCATAGTAATAATAATTTCTTCTTAATGCTACCTTTTGAGTATTATCTGTTCCCCATATTGGATATATTGAATAATCTAATTCTGAATTATTTGTTATTTTTATTGTGTATTCTTCTTCTATTGTTGCATTTTGTAATAATTCTGTATCCATTTCTATTGGTACAAAATCATCTAATCCTGTTCTTACATATGGTAAACTTTCTTTACTTGGATCTCCATTTATTAATACTTGACCATTTCCTAGTGATACTTTTAGTCCTGTTATTACTTTGTCTACTTGTAAATCCACTATTGGTCTTTCTATTAATCCTAAGTCTACATTATCTATTGTAAATACATAATTTAATGTTCCATCTTCTTGTGTTTCTAATGTTGCTCCTGATTGTTGATCATTAAATTCTTCTACTCCTAGTTTGAAGTATGGTGTATATGCTTCCATATTTTCATACACATATGTTTTTGTTCCTTTTAAGATTTCATAGTTTATTTTTGCTTCTTTTTCTAGATTTGCTCTATATTCTACGTCATCTACTGCATCTGAATATCTTGTTTCTGGATTCTTTAAGAACCATGAGTAGTCTCCATTTAAATGGGCTTTTCCGTCTGTTATATTCATTGCATTTGATATTTCTCCTGATGTGATTACTGTTGATTTATATTCTCTTGCTTCTATTTCTTTTAATTTTGTATTTCCATCACTTGTGTAAATTGCTGTTGTAGCTCTTATTGTTTCTTTGTCATTTCCATTTTCGTCTACATCTTTCATATTCTTTCCATATGTATATTTTATTACATAATTTCCAGCTGTCAATCCTTCAAATTTATATTCTCCTTTTTCGTTTGTATATGTTCTAGCTAATACTTTTGATGTTTCTCCTTGGGTTGTTTTATTCTCTTGATATAGTTTGGCTACATCATATTCTTGTCTTCCATTTTCTCCTGTTCTTGCTGTATCTGAATCATATTGACCATTTTCCATTGGTACACTTAACAATTCTACTAATACATTTGCCATTACATTTTCATTATTGTATATTCCGTCTCCAACTCTTTCATATATATTGTTTCCGCTAATTTTTATTGGCGTACTTTCTTTTGGACTATCTTCATATACTATTCCTGATAATTCTGTTTGTGTTCCCTTTGATAATTTGAATGTTGGGGCTATCGTTGTATCATTTTCAAATGTATCTGTTACAAATGAATCGTCTGTATCTATTTGTACTTGCGCATTTCTTGCTGCTGAATTTTTATCTATACTTGCATATGCATATATTCCTTCTGCTCTATTAAATGCGTTTTCTTCATTATTTGCATATGTTGAATATGTTTTTACTTCTGCCATAAAATCAAATTTTATTCCTGTTGGATTATTTAATATTTTTGCTATTGTATTGGCATCTGTTCTAAATGTTACTTCTAGTACTTCTTTCTTTCCTGCTGATATTTTTTTATCTTCTAGTTTTTCTAAATTAATTACAGCTTCTTTTAAGTTTTCAGTACCTCCATATACAGTATTAGCTACAATTTCTTGTTCTGAAACTTCTTGCGTTGTTCCTGAATTTTCATATCCATATGATATTAAGTTTAATTCATTATCATAATCTAATGTTAATTCTTTTATTTTTGCTATTAATGAGTTTGATTTATTTTGTAAATATATCTTATATGTTATATCTGCATATAAGTTTGGTGTTCCTTCTGGTGTTGCACTATATGATATTGATGATTCATGTAATTGTCTTTCATAATATTTTCCTTTTAATGCTTTTAATTTAGCATCTACTTGTTCTACATTATTAGCATCTACATTCATATCATTATCACTTATTAATGTTCCATACTTATATATATGGTTGTATCCATTTACATTTAATATAAATCTTGCTACATCACTATCTATTGCAACATCAACTTGTTCTCTTGCATATAATCCTAAATTTACATTTTTAATTTCTTTATCTTTATATACTTGATTATTAACATCCCAATCAAATAAATCTTCTAATTTATATCTATATGACGCTTCATCTACTTTTGTATCTGCTGTTATATGATATATATCATATCCGTATGCTTCAAAATCTCCTGTTTTTCCACTTACACTTGTTCCTTCATATATAGACTTATCTCCATATATTATTGATGATTGATATTTTTGATTTGTTCTGTAATATAATGTTCCTGTTTCTGAATTTGCTTCATTTAATGCTTTTCCTGTTGAATTTCCATTATCATCTTTTATTGTATTTGAAGCAATTGTTGTAAATTTATTATTATAATTTTGTCTGTTGTTATTTCCTTCAATAGCTTTTGAACCATTTGCAACATCTGTATGTAAATTTACATTTGTATATTTCATACCATTATATTCAAATTCAACATGATATTTGTCCAAATCAGCTACTGTTAATGTGTCTTTTGTATATGATAAATCTGCATTTCTTCCTCCAAATGAATAGTGTCCATTTGAATCAGTCCATGTTTCACCTACAAGTTCATTATCCTTGTATAATCTAACTTTTATTCCTTGTAATAATTTATCATGATCATCATAATCATTGTCTTTGTATAAATCATTTCTTGCATTATCTTTTCCGTTTAGTCCATCTTCCCAAACATTTCCTGACAATTTTAATTTTGTTATAATATTGTTAAGTCTAACATCCATTGATGTTACATAACTTCCAACTTCAACTTGGAATGATTTATAACTTCCATCTTCTTCATATATGTCATAACCAAATGCTGAACCTATTTCGTATATTGTATATGTTTTATTTTGATCTACTTCAACATATTCTCCAACTCCAAAATCTTCTGCATATCCTGGTATTCTAAATCTAAATTGTGATATATAACTTGTGTCTTTTTTCTCCCACAATTCTTCATTTGTGTCAGCATCCATTTTCCAAATTACTAATTTTGTTTTATTAGATGTTGGAGGTGGTGGATTATCTGGTGGGTTATCTGGTGGTGTATATGTTGGTGGTTTATCTAAATCTACATCCGGAACACTTCCTTCTGGTAAATCTTTACTTGATTGACTTCCTCCTAATGATGCTTTCATTGTTTGAACATCTCTACCACAATAAGATTCTGTTGGTTTATATGTTACATCATATGACCAAGTTGCATTTCCATTTGCATCTGTTGTTAATTTTAGATCTGATTGAGATCTTACATAACTTAGATCTTTCTTTGCTGTTTGTGCCTTTCCTGGACTTCCACAATATGCTACTGAATTTCCATTTTCATCAAGATATCTTCTATAATGTATTTTTCCTTTTTCATCTGTATATTGTGAACTTGGATCACCTCTAAATGTTTTATTTTCAGGATATTTATTTTGTATGTCTGCAAGTTGATTTTGTAATCCTTTTAAAGCATTATAATCCAAATTACTCATATCACCAGATATATTAGCACCTTTGAAAGCACTTGATCCTTGAAGTGTTTGATTTATTTGATTTCTTTGTTCTTCGCATTTTTGATTATATCTATTTAATGCATCTTCATAACTTGTAACACCAGAGAAATCTATTCCTGGATAATTTTCACTTAATATTCCTCTCTTTGCTTCATCTAATGCTTTTTCAACATCTTCTGTTGAAGTTAATCCTGATGGAATTGATTTACCATATTGAGCAAGTTGAGCATTTACATAGTCTGTTTGTACTTGTGCTTTTGCTCTTTCTTGACATTCTTCTAATGAATTACATCCATCATAGTTAGCTCCTGGATATTGTGATTTTAATTCATCCATCCATATTTTTTCTTGCTCTTCTTTTGATAATCCTGGTTGTTGATCACTGTAGTTTACATCTGGTTCTTTATCACCAGTGTTTATATCACTTCCTGTACCATTTCCAGAAGCACCTCCGCTGTTTCCGCCTCCATTTCCTGAAACAGCATCCTTTAAATCATTCCAAGCATTTCCTAGATCTTCTTTAAAGTCATCCAAACTATATGCATCACTATAAACAATTAATTTTTGACCAATTATAATAACTGCAAAAAATAGTAATAATATTACAGTCATATTATTTATTAATTTATTATTTTTCTTTAAAACTTTTAAGATAATATAAACACTTATCAATGCTAATAAAATTATCAAAATAGTTCTAAATATAATTTGTTCACCTGTTGCAACTTGAATTAATACTTCTGTTTTATCTGTATTATTTTCTAAATTTTTTTCTGTTATATGTCTTGAATTATCTGTTGTTCCTATACTTGAAATATTAGTTATTGTTCCAATAGAATCTTCTGTTAATGTTTTTGACAATATTACTGTAAGTTCAATAGATTCTCCTGGTTGTATATCTTTATTAACCATACTTGTATTTGATATTTTATATTGTTCTGTTCTATACCATCCTTCATTTAATTCTGAATGGAATTCCAATTTTGAAGGTATTTCATCTATTACATCATATACTCTTCCAGCTAATTCGCCTTCATTTGTTACCTTTATTTTATATTCAACAACAATTGTAGAACCTGTTAATTGTTTTGAATGAATTTCTACTTTTGCTAATTTTTTATTATCATATGTATATTCTTTTGTTCCTTTTTTATTTGAAACAGTTACTTTTTGAATTGTTTGATTTATTGAAAAATCAAAATTCTTATTTTCTAGAAGACCAATATCTATATTAGTTTGACTTGAAGTTAAATTAACAATATCTGTCATTGCAACTTTCTTTATTTCGCCAAACATTCTTACATCTTTTTCTAATGTATCATTATTTTCTGTTTCTAGAACTCCTACTTTTTGGTATTCTGTAATTCCATATTCATTTGTATTATATTCAAATATTACATAATAACTTCCTTCTGGAACTTTTGTAAATGAATATTTTCCATTTGAATCTGTTGTTGTTTTTAATGTTTCATTATTACTATCTGTTAAAAATTTCTTATTTATTACATCGTATAAATATACATTTATACCAGAAACAATTTCTTCTCCATCATCTCTTCTTCCATTTTCATTAGTATCTACCCACGATGTTCCTGCTACTGTATAATATTTTACTTGTTCTACTGTATTATCATCACTAGGTTTTGTTGTACTACTATTATTATCATCTTTCTTATCATCTGGATTTACTATAATAGTTTGATTTTCATTGTTATGTAATGTATTTGAAATAATATTAGAAATTTTAGTTTCTATATCCTTTCCTGTAACTGCTCCCATATTTTCTATAGTAATATCATCATTCTGTCCAACTAATGATTTTACTTTTGCTTTTATTGTAACAATACTTTTCTCTCCATTTTTTAGTATTATCATTTCTTTTGCCCTAAGATCCTCTGAATAATCTTGAGCATTAATTCTTTTTAAATCATCTTTTGTATAATATTTACTAATCGGTGTTATTGTATAGACAGTTCTACTATCTACTGTATCCTTATTTACCTCATTTGAATTATATGTAATAGATGTAACCTCTAATTCTTTAGGAATATTTGTAACAAATAAATATTTTGTATACCCTCCATCTTCTTCTCTTACATATCCAATATTTTCAATTTCAAATTTATATTCTATTTCATCATGACCATTTAATGTTTCACCATTTGTTTCTGATGTTTGTGTAATTTTTACAGCTGGAATTCCACCCTTAGATACACTTAAATTTGATGATGTAATATCTTTATTTGAATCTTCTACTGTTGCCGAATATTCTATTTGATATCTGCAATTTTCATCTGTAATTACATTTACTGCTTCTGCTTCAATTCCAAATGCTCTATAATCATTTGCAGCAATTCCTTCATAACTTACTGTTAATACACCATTTTCTAATTTGTATGAAAATTCTTCTCCTTTATCAACTACTTTTTCAACATTTTTTATTGATAATGTTTCTGGAACATTTATTTTTACTGTTGCATTTTGTGTTTCATTTGAAATATTTTTTACTATTACATTATATACCCAGTTATTTTTACTTGAACCTGTTTCTGAGTTATCTCCTCTATCTATATATGTTCTTATTCTTGTTTCAAATGCAGCATCTTTTGCATTATTTTTTATAGTATATGTTGAAATATTTCTGTATTCAGTTGCATCTTTATCTTTTATTTGAAATTCTATTTTTGTTTCTAATTCTTTTTCTTTATCTACTTTATTAACTTTTGTTTCATAATTAAATGTTTGACTTTCTCCTGATTTTAATGTTTCTATTGTAAATTCTTTTGTTTTTACAGTTTCATCAGCAGGATATTGCCAATCATCATCTTGCCATAATATACTACCGTCTGAAGTCTCAGGATCGTCTGTAAGGAATGTATATGTATCTTCCCAATATCCAAATGCTTCTTCATCATATTTTACAAATGTCATTCCTTCTGGAATGTATCCTAAGACTTTAATATTTTCTATAGGATTATTTGTTGTATTTGTAATTGTTATTTGATTATTGATTATTTCATTTGAATGTATTGTATCTCCATCTTTTAATGTATTACTTCCAATAGAAGATCTTGTATTTAACATTAAACCATTTGCATATATAATTGTTCCATTTTCTTTTTTTGGTTCTACATTATTTAAAATGGCATTTTCTGTTGCATTTACTATTAATAACCCTTGTGCAGCAGTTGCTGTATTGCATACCATTGTTAGATCTTCATAACCTGTTTTTATATCTTGTTTTGCAATTACATTTGCTACTATTCTAATATTAGTTCCTTGTGAAATCCCATCTGTAGAATATTGTGTTTGTTTTCCTTCTAATGATACTTTTATAACTTGATTTCCAGCATCATTTTTTTCTATTGTATAATCTTTCAATTTTAATTCATTATCATACAATACTTTAATATCATTAACAACCACCTTTTCAATTTCGGCTGGGAATTCGAAATAAACAACTGGATTTTCATATAAAGCACAATCTTCTGTATCTTTTTCTAATATTCCTGTTATTGTAAGTTCATTTGGCAATCTATTAGTAAGTCTTGTATAACTTGTATATATTTTTACTTTTTCTTTTTTATCATTTGATACATTTGCAGTTACATTTGTACTTATTTCATCAATAGCCATTGACAATGTGGTCAATACAGAACTATTTAAAATTATCATTATTAATGCTAATAAACTGCATATCTTTTTTATGATATTTTTCATTTCTAATTCCTCCCATCAATTTTTATCCATTTCATTTTCTCACAGTAATTTTAAAAAATCAACACACTTTTTTATATAAAGATTATCATTGTTCCTTTTATACTTAAGGATTTTCAACTTTCACATAATATTACATTTTTATTACATTTTTTACCTTTTGTCCTTTATTATGATATTTTTTCCATATAAATCTACGGACACAAGTAAAAAGAAACTAGGAAATTTTTTCGCTAGTTTCTTTTGTATTATTTATACTATAGTACAAATTTCTTTATTAAAATAATTCCAACTAATACTACTGAAAGTAATCCAATTGTTATTCCAAAGAATGTTTGACCAATACCTGTTGATATTGCTAATATAACTTTTGCTATATCTATATCATCTTCACCTGGTACTTGATTATCTGGTGTTGAATCCCTATCTGGCACATCTCCATGATCATTATAGTCTTCAGAAATTTCTGCCGTATTTATCTTTTCACCTAAGTTGTCAGCTCCGTTTATCCATGTTAATACAACTTCTACTGTTGCACTTTCACCTGGTTGTAATAATTTTCCTTCTAACAATCTTGTTGATATTACATTATTTCCTTCATCTGTCCATCCAGGGTTATCTGCAGCTTCAAATCTTAGTCCTGCTGGTACATAATCTGTTATTTCTTTTGCATATCCTGGTATATCACCTTCGTTTGTTATTTTTATTCCATATGCAAATTTTACTATAACATTTTTTAGTTGTTTTTTCTTGATTTCTACTTTTACTACTGGCTCTGGATCTTCTAATCCATTATATCCTGTTTCTGTAATTCTTTCTTGACCATTTTCTATTACTATTGCTTTTGTTACATATTTTAGTAATGCTAAATCAAAATATTCAACTTTTACATGTTCTACGTCTTGATCATCTTCGCCTTCATTCCATTCATCTGGTACTGAATCTATATCTTCAATTGGTTTTCCATCTTTATCAGAATCATCTGAAATTTGTGCATGGTTTGTTATTATATATGTGTTTGAATTTGGATCTTTTACTTTAAATGCTATTTTTATGTCTTTATATGAAATATTAGCAACATTTCCATCAAATGCTTTTAATAAATTTTCTCCTGCTGTTTTTTCATTTTCTTTTGATAAATATGTTGTTTTTATTTTTACTGCTTTACTTACATCTTGTGTTTCATTTCCATCTTTATCATACATTTTCCATAAATACTTTGTATTTGTTTCATTTTCTGGTAGATATTCTAGGTAATCTGGAATATCATCTGTTATTGTACTAGCATATCCATCAATATTTCCTTCGTTAAATATTCTTAATGTATATATTACAACATCATTAACATGCACTATTAATGGTTCTTTTGTATGTTCATAAGATATTTGACTATTTTCATATTTAACTTGTGGTATTCTTGTTGTTACTTCTGTTTCTTGAACTTGTGTTATGAATTTTCTTAATGCTAAGTCAAAATTTAATTTATTATTTTTTACTTGATATATTGGTGTTTTTTCATTATAACTGTCTTTATTAATTGTTACAGCTATTATTTCATTATATTTTTCAAATCCATTTGGAGCTTCTATTTCAGCTATCCAATAATTTGTACTTGCTTTATCTGCATCATATTTATATGTTCCATCTTGTTGTTTGTTGCTTTCACTACTTTTTGCATCTCCACCATATTTTAATCCAATAAATCTTACAAGTCCATTTTTATCTGATGTTGCTGTCATTATAACATTTTTATTATTTTTTGCATCTTCCTCTGTTGCATAGATTCCAAATTTTGCTCCTTCTAATGAGTGTTTTTCATCTTTTAATTCATAATATTTATATAAAACAACTCCGCCTGTATGAATTTCTGGTTTTTCAGATTCTTTTGTTACTTTGTTATCACTTGATGTATTTATATATTCTAATTTTGCTTGATTTGGTATTTGCTCTCCCATTGTTGCTAAAAGATTACCATTTTCGTCTTTAGCAAAAGTTGTATTGAATATTACTTGAATTTTCTTTCCTTGATTATTTTTTAACGTTGTTGAAGCATTCATTCCATTTTCAGTATCTAAAAATGTTAATGTTAATTTTCCTGATGTTGTTTTATTTTGTACTCCATTTGTATTTTCAACAAATGAAATTTTATAATCTGTTCCTTCTTTTAATGTTGTATTTCCTATTTTTACAACAACTTTATTTGTTCCTTCAAATTTTAATCTATAATCAATATTGTCTACTATGTCATAAAGTTTATAATTATCCAAGTTTGATGGAATATCAGATTCAATTACCCATGTATGTACTTCATCTGCATTATATCCTGAATCTTGATTTGTTACATCTTTTACTCCTTTATGTATTTCTGGTTCTTCATAGTTTTTAACTTCCACATAAATGTTTCCATCATTATTTAAATATACATTTGCATCTTTTCTATTTGTAATATCATTTCCTTTTGAATCTACAACAGTATATTTAACTGATTTTTCATAACCTGTTCCATCATCTTTTTCTTTCTTTGTTACTGTTATTGTTATTGTTCCATCAAATTTGCAATAATCATCTGGTGCTTTTGTTTCTTTTATTACATATACATCTTCTGTTAGATGATCTGCATCTATTGTCACATTTTCTGCAATTGTTAATCTTCCTGTTATTTTTTTTGTTTCTGTCTTTCCATTTGTTGTTACTTCAAATTCTGCTGTTGAATTTAATTGTTCTCCATTCTTATCTTCTTTTACTAATACTAAATCATATTTGCCTGGACCTTTTACTTGAATTTTTTCTAAATCTTCGTCATCTTCATGTGGTCCATCTTTTGGTAAGTTGTCTGGAGTTGAATCTTTATCATCAATTTCATTGCCATTTTTATCTGTGTCTGCTGATATTTGTGCATAATTTACTAATACTTTATTAGTTTGTTCTTTTACTCTACATAGTACTTGAACATCTCTATAGTCTGGATTTTTTGGTTCTGTATCTGATACATTTTTACTATCATCTAAAGCTCTTAATAAATTTGCTGTGTAATTTGCATCTCCTTCAACAGAATTCAATTCTTTTCCTTTTCCTTTTGCTAAATGATCTGTTGAGATTACTTCTCTTTCTTGACCATTTTCATCAGTCATTTTATCTATGTTCCATATTCCATAATATTTTGATGTTTGGTCTGTTGTTTCAACAAATTCTAAACCTACTGGTAATAAATCTTTTATTAATGATGCATATCCATCAACTTCTCCAGCATTGTATACTCTTATTGTATATAATACATAATCTCCTGGATTTACTAACAATGGTTGTTTATTACTTGGTGACCAATCACATTTTATTTTTCTATTTGTATTTTGCTTACTTTCATCATTTTCAATTGTAATCTTAGGAGCCCTTGTATATACTCCATCTGAATTTTTTGTATCTGTTAAATATTCGCCTTCATCTATTTTTGCATCTTTACTTACTGCTGCTATAAATTTTACTAACTCTAAATCAAATACTTTTTGTACAGGTTTTACAACTAATTTTTCAAAGTCATCATCATCTTGTTCACCTTTATAAAAATAATTATCATCATCTAAATCGTTTTTGTTTGATGAATTTCCTGTATAATTTTCCATATTATCTCTGTTTACATTTGGTGATGATGTTGTTGATGAATCTCTATCTATCACACTATTTCCATTCGAATCTTTTGCATCAGCTATCCATGCAACATTTGTTAATATTTTATCATTTTTTGTATCTGGTTCTTGTTTTACAATGCACTTAAATGTTAATGTCTCATAATCTAATCCATTTGTTTCTGAATATGCTTTTAAACTTTGAGCTGGATTTTCAGTAGTATTTACAATATTAAATACTATTGAATTAGCTGGTGCTTCTGTTGTTGGGACAGTTGGTAATCCTTTTGTTATAGTATATTTATTTTTTGCATTTCCATCTTTTCCTATTGATGTTACTGTTTCTGGGTTTTCAGGAGATACTATTAAGCCTGTTGGTAACTGGTCAACAATTTTACTTGCATATCCATCAATATCTCCTTCATTATATATTGTTATTGAATATGTTACTACATCATTTTCTTTAACTTCAACTGGAGCTTTTCTATGTTTATATGTTGCTGTTGTACCTGTTTTTAATGTACTCTCATCTATTTTTGGATTTCTTGATTGTAAATTTATATCTGTTAATTTTCTTCCATTTATTTCTATTATGTATTTACGTAATGCTAAGTCAAATTCTGTATATTCTGCAGTTAATTCTGTTTCTATTGTTTCTGGTGCTCTTGTTATTTCTACTAATGGTTGTTCACCAGCTAATGTTATTTTGGTATCTGTTTCTGTTCCTTTTAACCATAATGTTTTCTTTGTTCCAGAATTTGTTATATTAAGAGAAATTTTAATTGTTTTTCCATTTGTTGATGAAACTTTTATATAAAATCCATCTTCATTTCCTATATAATCATTTATTGTTTTATTTTGTTCATTTCCTTCTGAATCTGAAATTTTATAATCTGTTATCTCATTACCATTTTTGTCTGTTGTTTTTAATGTTATTGATGAATTTACATTATTAGTTCCATTTAATTTTATTGGTCCTAAAACATAATATTCTCCGACTTTTTTTATTGAAATTTTATATTTATTGTCTGCAACTTTTGTTAATCCATTTGTGTTTATACTTACTGGTGTTCTTGTTGTGTTATATTCACTTGCTCCATCATTTGCAGCCTTTATTAAATTCTTGTATAATAAATCTGATTCATATTTTCTTCTGTTCTCATTGTTTCCTTCTCCAATACTTGCTTGAGTTGCCCAATTGTCATTTGTTATTTTTAACCAAGATCCTGTTTCTGAATCAGTTTGATTATAAATTTCCCATCTATTAGATGGATTATAAGTTATATCATCATGAATTATATAATTTGTAAAATACCATATTACCATTTTTTGAATTGCTATTATGTCTTCATCTGTTAATGTATCTCCAACTGCAACATCATAAACTGCATTAAACTTTTTTAAATATTCTTCTTTATTTGTTGTACCTGGAATATATGCATTATCTAATATCCATAAAATTTGATTATATGCTCCCTTTTCTGGAGTTAATAGATTTTTTATTACTGTATTTTCATCAGAAGAATCAACTAATTTCTTTAATATCTCTTCTCGTTGTTGTTCTAAATCATATGATAAGTTATATTCTACTATATTAGTTTCCTTTCCTCCATTACTTACCCATGATTTTCCATACTCTGCTTTTATACAATATAAATTTCTTGCATTAGTAACTTTATCATTTACATTATTACTATTATATTGGTTTATTTGCCAAATATAATTTCCAGTAGATTCTGTTGGATCATTTATTCCATAACCTATATTTTTTCCATTAACATTTTTGGATTTTCCTAAATTTATATAAATTGGTTTTTCTGCAACTACTGCAAAACTTCCAATTTGGCTTACCAATAATCCAAAAATCATAATAAAAAATATAATAAATGCTATTACAAATTTAAAATTTTTCTTGTTCATTTTACTTTTCCTTTCCAATTTATAATTCATGTTTTTAAACATTTTCACAATTTATATTTTACTATTTTATCACTAAAAAGTCAATTAAAAATCCTTATTTTGTTCACATTTTATGAACAAAATTCATATTATAATTACAAAAACATATATTTTATAAACTGGAGTGTGATAATTATGGATAATAATATGAATGATTTAATTAATAATATCAAAAATATGGTTAATTCTGGAAATATTCCGCCAGAAATTCAACAAATGATGAATTCTATGAAATACTCAGATAATAATTCTCCTAATAATTCTTCAAATATAGATATAAACAAAATTCTAAGTCAAGTCTCACCTGAAATGCTTAATAATTTAAGTTCTTCTCTTAATTCAAATTCTTCTAATAATAATTCTAATCAAAATAATTTTAATTTAGATATGAATACAATATTAAAAATGAAATCTATTATGGAAAGTATGAACAATAAAAACGATCCAAGAGCTAATCTATTATATTCATTAAAACCTTATTTAAGAGAAAGCAAAAAAGACAAAGTTGATCAATATGTAAATATGTTAAACATAAGCAAAATTGCCGATTTTATGAATAAACCAAATGTAGATAAAAAAGATTGATTTTTTCAATATTGAGGAGGAAAAAGACATTATGCAAAATTTTAATAAAAGTTATTCACCTTTTTATAACAATATTCATAGAAGAAATTTTATTCCACCAAATTATAGTTCTTTTCCTTTTTCCTCTAATACCTTAAAAAGTTCCAATAGTAATTTTTTTTCGGATAATCAAGAAAGTGAGAAAAAAAGTGATTTAAAAAATAATAACATTCAATCAAATACTTCTTCAAAAAATCTCCCTCCAAATAAAGATTTTGTTTTAGATTTATTTGGCTTAAAATTATATTTTGATGATGTTCTTGTTTTGAGTTTAATCTTCTTTTTGTACAAAGAAGATGTTAAAGATGAAGGATTATTTTTAGCTCTAGTTCTACTTCTTATTAGTTAATAAAAATAGAGAAAATGACTTTCATAAGACCATTTTCTCTATTTTATTTACCATTTTTCTATCTCTATTTTATCATTTTTTACACATATATATGCTCTAGCTACATTAAAATTGTCTGCCTTATCAATTTCTTTCACAATATTAGAAATTCTTACCTGTAATGCTTCTAAATTTCCTGCTGTAATTATAGCATCTTTGTTTCCTTTAGCTCCCGCATGTGCAAGGCCTCTTAAATTTCCTTGTACTATTATATTGTCTCCTGCAATAACTTCTGCTCCTGCATTAACATCTCCTATAATTACTACACTTCCTTTTGCCTCAATTTTTTGACCTGATCTTACTGAACCTCTTTGAAAAATAGTATCAGAATTTTCTATTTTTTCTTTATAACTTCTTACAATACTATGTAGTCCTAAACTAGTTGGAGTATTAAAATTTATTTGTACATCAAGATATTCTTTTACAATATTCCTTACATCTTGTAATTCTTGTTCTGATAATATTTTTCCAGTAACTCTAATTGGCGTTTTTTCTTCTTGATATAATTTTGTTAATTCTGCAAGTTTTATCTTTAGTTCTCCTATAATTTCTTCTTCTGTTGCATTATCTTCAATCTTTACTAATGTTTCTTCTTTTTTTAAGTTTATGCTAATACAACTCATCAACTTTTTCCTCCAATTTTTTACTTTTTATCTCATTTGTTCTGTATATGGTATAGCTGTTAAGCTTTCACTCACTTCTTCTACTACATTCATTCCAAAATATTGTGTTAACACATCTCTAGCTACCTCAGCAGCATAATTTCCATGTCCACCATTTTCTATCATTACAGCTATAGCTACTTCAGGATTATCAAATGGTGCAAAACATACAAACCAAGCATTTACTATATCACTTTGTGCTGTTTCAGCAGAACCTGTTTTTCCAGCAACTTCTACAATAAAGTTTTTGAATATATTATATGCTGTTCCTCCTGCTTCACTTGTTGCCATTCTCATTCCTTCTTTGGCTATTTCTATACTTTCTGCACTTATTTCTATTCCATCATTTTGGTCTGTTATTCCAAGTTTATTATTTACAAAATTTCTGATTTCTTCTTGTGATACTTCTGTTCCATCTGAATTTAAAATAGTTTTTACTATTGCTGGTTGTACCACAGTTCCACCATTAGCGATTGATGAAATATATTTTGCAATTTGAATTGGTGTAAAACTATTATCTCCTTGTCCTATTGCTGCACTTAATGTATCTCCTGGTCCCCATCCATCTTTTCTTTGAGCTAGCATTCCTGTTTTTTCACTTGGCAATTCTATTCCCGTTAATTTTCCTAGCCCAAAATGTAAAGCATATTTTGCTATTGCATCAATTCCCATTCTATCTCCAGCTTCATAGAAAAAGTAATTGCAAGAATGTTGAAGTGCTTGTGTTACATTTAAATATCCATGTCCTCTATGGTAACTTGTATAATACCAACATTTTCTTGGTGGATAATATTTTGTATAAATACCTGTATCATTGATTTTTTCTTTTGATGTTATTGCTCCTGTTTCAAGTCCTGCTATTGCAGTTATCATTTTATATACAGAACCAGGCTCATATGTTCCTTGTATTGCTTTATTTAATAATGGATGTGTTTCACTATCATTCATATAATTCCATTTATCTGATTCAAGTTTTCCTACAAACCATTGTGGCTCATATGATGGGTAACTTGCCATAGCTAAAACTTCTCCTGTATTTACATTCATAACAACTGCTGCTCCACCTTTTGCATCATAAACTTGAGAAAATCCTCCATTTTTGATTTTTTCTACACAATTTGCTAAAGCTTCTTCAGTAACTGATTGTAATGTTGAATCTATCGTTAAAATTACATTACTACCAGCAACAGCTTCTTTTGTTATGTTTTCACCCGTTATTGTTCCATCAACAGACATTTCGACTTGTTTTTGTCCACTTGTTCCCTTTAAATATTCTTCAAACATTGATTCTATACCAGTTTTTCCAATAATATCATCCATGTCATATTTATCTTTTCTCTGTTGATATTCTTCATCACTTATTGTTCTTGTATATCCAATTACATGTGCTGCTAATGTTCCATTATTATATACTCTTTCAGCAGTTGTATCTATACTTATTCCAGGAAACTCACCATTTCTTTCATTTATTTGTGCTACAACAGTATCATTTACATCTTTTGAAATTGTTATTGGTTTTGTTGCACTATATCCTGTTGTTGTAATCAAATATCTTATTGAAATTATTTTTTTTATATCTTCAACATTATCTGTTGAAATTTGATATTTAGATTTAAATTTATAAAATGCCTCTTCTGCTGTTGTATCTTCTGAAAGTTTATATTTCTTTTTCCATTTTTCTAATGTGCTATCTGATATAGTATATTCAAATGGTGATATTTTTACAGGAAATGTATCTGTATATGTAGCTTGTTGTTCATTTAATAAATTAACTAATTTCAATATTGCCGTATTTAATTCATCATCAGATACGTTTGTTTTATATATTTCTACATTATTAACTGCTCTAATCCCTGCTAATTCAGTTCCAGATCTATCTAAAATAGATCCCCTTACAGAATCTATTTTACTTATTCTTGAAAGTCTTGTATTTGATTGTTGTCTATAACTCTCGCCATGTACTACTTGTAAGTTGAATAATTGAGCAATAAGAATTATACCAATTGCATATACAAGTATTGTTATTATATTAAATCTAAAATTAACTTGTTTTATTCCATTTTCTTGTTCCCATGAAGTTTCTTTGTCAAAGCTAATTCTCTTGTTCAATTTTTCACCTTCTTTCACATTGTTTTTTTTATTAAAAATATCTTGTTAAGATTTTATCACCCTTTATTTCGCTTTCAATTTCATATCCAACATTTTTCATAATTGGATATATAATAATTATTATGAAAATATTATATATTGTTTCAAGTGCCAAAATTTTCAAAAATGGAATTACTTCTACACTTATTTGAAAAAATACTCCTTGAAGAACATATAATAATACTTCATATGCAATTGTGCAAAATGCTCCTATCAATAAAATCACTATTCTGCTATCTTTTGAAAAATTTTTGTCAAATGTTCCTCCTATAATTCCGACAATAGCTAAACATACAGAAGTTATTCCTATATTTTTTCCAATCCACAAATCCATAAAAATTCCATATATTATTCCATATATTATTCCTCTGCTTCTTCCAATAAATAGTCCTATAAAAAGTGCTAATATTACTACAATATTAGGCATTACTCCTGCTATTGTAAAATTTACAAAAAATACGGATTGTAATAAATATATAAATATAAACACGAAAATTAAAGATATATATATTAATGCTTTTTTCATGTATAAAAAACTCTCTTTCATTATTTTATTATTACAAGTACTGTTTCTAATTTGTTAAAATCTACGGCTGTTTCAATCACAGCATATGAATCAATTTTATTCGTCCCTGTTTCAACTTTTTTTATTCTTCCAACATGTATTCCTTTAGTATAAATTCCACCCATTCCAGATGTTTCTACACTATCTCCTTGAATTACATTAGAACCTATTTTTAAATTTGTTGCTTTTAATGTTGATTCACTTTCTATTGTTCCTTTACATGTCATTACATCTCTTGTTGTACTTGCTAAACAACTTGTAGAACTTGCACTGTCAACAATTGTTTGAATTTTTGCAGTTTTAGCTGTTGTTGATACAATATATCCCACAAGACCTTCATCAGCAATAACTGTCATATTTTCTTTTACACCATTATCTGATCCTATATTTATTACTAGTGTTTTTGAATAATTGCTTATATCTCTTGATATAATTGTTCCTGGAACAGTTGTATATTCACCATATTTTTCCGCTAAATTTAATTGTTGTTTTAATTGTTCATTTTCCGTTTTCATTACTTCAAATTCTCTTAGACTTTTTTCTAGTTCACTATTTTTTTGTTTTAGTTCCTCATTTTCTGTTTTTAATTCATTTACATTTTCAAAAAATTTATCATTATTATTTATTTTATTTTTTAAATAAGTTAAACCATTTTGAATTGGAACAATAACAACATTTGCAAAGTTTTCAATTGTAGATATATTTTCTGTATTTCTATTTGTAAATACAACTAATAATACTAATATAATTATTGTTATAATTACTCCAATTACTCCACTTTTGCTATTTCTTTCCATACAAATTCCTTTCAAAAATTATCTTTTTCTTGCATTTTTTAATACTGTTCTTAATTTATCTATATCTTGCAATGTTTTTCCTGTACCTCTTACAACACATTCTAATGGATCTTCAGCAACATATGTTGGCATTCCTGTTTCCATACTAATAAGCTTGTCTAAATTTTGAACTAATGCTCCTCCACCTGATAACATTATTCCTTTTTCCATAATATCTGAAGCTAATTCTGGTGGTGTTTTTTCCAATGTTAATTTTACTACTTCAACAATTTGTGCAATTGAATCTTTTATTGCTTCTTCTACCTGACCTGATGTAATTATTTCCGTTGCTGGTAACCCTGTTGCTAAATCTCTTCCTTTAATTTTCATACTCATTTGTGACATTAATGGTAATGCACAACCTAATTCTTTTTTTATATTTTCAGCTGTTGTTTCTCCGATTGCTAAATTTAATTCCCTTTTTACATAATTTATAATATCTTCATTAAGTTCATCACCTGCAACTCTTATTGAATTACTTAATACAATTCCTCCTAAAGATATTACTGCAACTTCAGTTGTTCCTCCTCCAATATCAACTATAATATTTCCACTTGGTTGTTCAATTTCTATTCCAGCTCCAATAGCAGCAGCCATTGGTTCTTCAATTAGATAAACTTCTTTTGCTCCTGCTCGTATTATTGTTTCTTCAACTGCTCTTTCTTCTACTTCCGTAATTCCTGATGGTACTCCTACTATTACTCTTGGTCTTACTGCATTATATTTTTTACATACTTTGTCCATTATTTTTTTCAATAAAAGTTTTGTTGCTGTAAAATCTGCAATAACTCCATCTTTTAAAGGTCTTATTGCACTTACTTCTTTTGGCGTCCTTCCTAGCATTTCTTTTGCTTCATTTCCTATTGCAATAACATTTCCTGTTTGATTTTCTATTGCTATAACTGCTGGTTCTCTATAAACAATTCCTTTTCCATTTAATGTGACTAAAATATTTGCAGTTCCTAAATCTATTCCTATATCTCTAGATTTTAATGATAAAAAACTCATTTTCCTCATTCCTTCCAAATGTTTTTATATATTATCTACACCTAATTTTGAAAAAATACTGATATAATTGTTTCCTCCAATTATTATATGATCAATTAAATTTATTCCTAATATTGTAGATGCCTTCTTTACTTCTCTAGTAAATTCAATATCATTTTTGCTTGGAGTTACATCTCCTGATGGATGATTGTGTACAAGTATAATTTGCATTGCTTGTACTTTAACAGCTTCATTAAGTACATCTTTTATACTTGCTTTAACAAAATTTCCAGTTCCTTTTGCTATATCTTTTATTTTTAGTAATTTGTTTTTATTTCCAAGTATTACTACTTTCAGTATTTCCTGTTTTTCAAATCTCATTTCTTCAAATAGTATATCTACAACATCACTTGGCTTATTTATTGTTATATTTTTATAATTGTCAATTGAATTCATTCTTGATGCTAATTCACATGTTGCTTTTATTTGAATTGCTTTTACTTTTCCAATTCCTTTTATCTTTATTAATTCTTCAATTGTTATGTCTCTTAAAAAATTCAAATTATTTTTATCTCGATTTTCGTTTAATAATAAGATTTTCTGTGCTAACTGTACTGATGTTTCTTCTCTCGTTCCACTTTTTATTATTATTGCTAATAATTCTGCATTTGTTAAATTTTTTTCTCCATATTGTTCTAATTTTTCATATGGTCTTTCCGTTACTGGTAAATTTTTCATTTTAATTGGCATGTTATATTCTTCCTTTCTTTTTATTTTTTGTATTTGCCATACCAATCTTCTTTTATATTTCCTTACGGAATCCCCCTATTATTGTGTTATCATTATACATTGCTTTTATGTTTTTTTCAAGTATTATTTTATAAATATAATAAT
>ERZ791837.662-NODE-662-length-26033-cov-2.609285_pt1 | contig 26033 bp, 26 predicted proteins | sample MGYA00510292_ERZ791837 | MGnify/ENA primary metagenome ERZ791837 (study PRJEB30046, sample SAMN00715259) | human gut metagenome | study: EMG produced TPA metagenomics assembly of the A metagenome-wide association study of gut microbiota in type 2...
GTTATCGACTGCGCTTTCTTTGAAAACGGAGAGACGATTGTTGTTGATTACAAGACCGATAACGTGAAAGATGAGGAAGAGCTAAAGCGCAGATATTCCGGGCAGCTTTCGATTTATAAGCGTGCCGCAGAGGAGATTTTTTCACAGCCCGTCAAGGAAACGCTTATCTTTTCACTCCGACTTAATAAAACTGTGATTTTGGATATATAAAATTTGAAAAAACGCTTGCTTTTTAAAGCTAAGTGTGATAGAATCTCTATCGCTGTTAAAATGTAACTTAATATGTATTCCCGAAAGAGGTGACAGATAATGAAAGAAGGCATACATCCCGAGTACAAAGAGACGACCGTAAAATGTGCTTGCGGCGCCGAGTACAAAACTCGTTCTACTAAAGAAAATATCCGCGTTGATATTTGTTCTAAATGCCATCCGTTTTTCACCGGTAAGCAGAAGCTTGTTGATACAGGCGGACGTGTTGATCGTTTCAAGAAGCGTTTCAATCTCGGCAAGTAAGACACATCAAAAGGGCGGTATTTTTTACCGTCCTTTTTGCTATACAAAGGAGCGTTCCTATGGAATACCGTACAATTGCTAAATCAGTCACTGCAACCCTTATTGAGAAAAAATCTGAGTTTATTGCACATCTATTTCCTGTAAAAACAAGCGATGAAGCTATCGCTTGCATTGAATATGTAAAGAAAAATCACCGCAAGGCAAGGCATAATGTATATGCTTACATAGTTCGTGACCAAAATACAAGTCGATATTCCGATGACGGTGAACCACAGGGTACGGCAGGTGTACCAGTGCTGGATGTTCTTCAAAAAGCTCAGCTCACTGATATTTGCTGTGTTGTAACAAGATATTTCGGAGGGATTTTGCTGGGAGGCGGAGGCCTTGTACGTGCATATTCGGGCAGCACTTCTCTTGCAGTACAGGGATCCGAAATCATGGTAATGCGTGAATGTATTCCTATGGAGATTACTATGGATTATTCACTATATGGAAAAGTAAGCTATGTTCTGCCTCAGTATGGTGTTTTGCAGACATCATCGGATTTTGGAAATAATGTTTCACTTTCACTTCTTGTTCAGATCGACACGGCCGAAAAGCTCAGTTCTGACCTTACAGATATTACAAATGGTCAAATAAAAATCATGACCGGAGAAAAAAAGTTTGCAGATTTTTCTGAAATTGTAAAAAAAATATGATTTTTTTGTTTTTTAAGAGGATTTTTTCTTTTCACTCAGTATATACTTATAAGGACGATATTGTATGATCCTGAAAGGAGGAATTTATGAACATACGAAAACAACAGGAAATTATGGAATCGGATTTTCTCAGTAAATACGCCTGCTCATGCAGCGATGAGAAAATGACAAAAAGACTTCGTGATGAAGATCCGTGCCCATACAGAACGAGTTTTCAGCGTGATCGTGACAGAATACTCCATAGCAATTCTTTCAGGAGACTAAAGAGAAAAACTCAGGTTTTTCTATCACCTACAGGAGATCATTACCGTACACGTCTTACTCATACATTGGAAGTTTCACAGATTGCAAGGACAATTTCCCGTGCACTTATGCTAAACGAAGATCTTACAGAAGCTATTGCACTGGGTCATGATCTGGGTCATTCACCCTTTGGTCACAGCGGAGAAAGTGCTCTTAACGACGTTTGTCCCCACGGTTATCGTCACTATGAACAAAGTGTAAGAGTTGTGGACTACATCGAAAAAAACGGAGCCGGACTTAACCTTACAGAAGCTGTCAGAGATGGCATACTATGTCATACAAACAAAACAGCATCTACACGTGAGGGAAACGTTGTTAGACTGGCAGACAGAATTGCATATATAAATCATGATATTGAAGATGCTATACGTGCAGACATTTTAAAGCCGGAAGAACTTCCCCACGAATCCACCGATATTTTAGGTATTACAAAATCTCAAAGAATCACAACTCTGGTAGCTTCTGTTATCGAAAACGGAGCAGAAACCATTGGCATGGATAGCAAAATAGAAAAAGCACAGAATACTCTTCATAAATTTATGTTTGACAATGTATACTACAACCCAATTGCAAAACATGAAGAAGAAAAAGCTCAAAATCTTCTTGTAAAGCTTTATAAATACTATATAAATAATATAGATAATCTGCCGGAGAATTATCTTGCGATCGCAGATAAATTTGACGATCATCGTGCAGTATGTGATTATATTTCCGGAATGAGCGATGGATATGCTATAGATCTTTACAGGGAACTTTTTGTTCCCAAGGAATGGAAGTAGGTGAGTTTTCAGTATGCTTTCTGATGTATTTCTTGAAGAGCTGAGAACTGCCTGCCCTATTGAAACTGTTATGGGCAGTTATGTGAATCTCATTCGCAGAGGACGAACTTATGTTTGCAGCTGCCCTTTTCATTCAGAAAAAACTCCGTCCTGCACTATTTACCCTGAACAGCAAAGCTTCTATTGTTACGGCTGTGGTGCAGGCGGTGACGCCATATCCTTTATTAGAAGGATAGAAAACCTAACATTTATGGAAGCTGTTGAAATGCTTGCCAAACGATGCGGTCTTGCAATTCCGGAAAATAAGGAGGAAGCAAAACGTTCGCAAGCAAGGGCAAGAACATTTGAGATAAACAGATTAACAGCAAATTTCTACTTTAAGAATCTCACAGGCAGCAATAAAACGGGGCTTGCTTATTTTGCAAAGAGAAACCTGTCCCCTGCGACGATAAAAAAATATGCACTGGGGTTTGCTCCTGATGCATGGGACGTTCTTGCAAAATATCTTCTAAGCAAAGGCTTTACCGAAGAAGAACTTATTACAGCAGGCGTATGCCACCGTTCCCAAAAAGGCAGTATATATGATGTTTTTCGTAACCGTGTTATATTTCCTATTGTAGATACAAGGGGAAACGTTATAGGATTTGGCGGACGTGTTATGGACGACAGCACTCCAAAGTATCTCAACACCGCACAAACGCCTGTCTTTGACAAAGGAAGAAACCTGTTTTCTTTAAATTTTGCCAAGGATTCCAGCAGCAATATTCTTATACTTGCCGAAGGTTATATGGACGTTATTGCTATAAATCAAGCAGGCTTTTCAAATGTTGTCGCTACTCTTGGAACAGCTATTACAGCAGACCAGGCAAGGATAATTTCCCGTTATGCATCCGAAGTGATTATTGCCTATGACAGTGACGACGCAGGTCAAAAAGCTACAAAAAAAGCCATTGCACATTTCAATGAAGTCGGTTTGTCAGCTCGCATACTTCATATTGAAAATGCAAAAGACCCCGACGAATATATCAGAACATTCGGTGCAGACAGATTCAGACTGCTTCTTGAAAAATCAGGAGATGCCATTGCATTTCAGATGGAGCAGTGCAAATCAGGACTTGATCTCTCTATTGATACTGATAAAGGAAAGTGGCTTAATCGACTTATAGATATTCTTGCAAATATACCAAATGCTCTTACAAGAGATGTATATATTTCCAAGGCAGCTTCTGAAACTAATATTTCTCCGGATGTACTGCGTAGTCAGATAGAGCTTTATAACCGGAAAGAAAAAAAGAAGCGTGAAAAAAATACATGGGATAAAATAAAACAGGATGCTGCACCAATGTCTATGAGAAATCCAGAAAGTGAAAATCTACGTCACCTTGAACGTTCGGAGGAAACACTTATCGGTTATCTTCTGCTGCATCCGGAAGAAATCGTTTGGGCATCAAAGGCCGTTGAAAAGGCTGAACGAAAAACGCCATTCTTTGAAAAAGTTCTTGGTGAAATGCTTTCACTTGAACAGGAACACAAATCCGCCTCATTCTCTGCACTCGGTGAAAACCTATCTGTAGAAGAAATGGCAAGACTTTCCAAGATTCTTGAAAAACAGAGAAATGTCCCTCCCAATGAACAGGTCGCACGAGACTGCATAAATATAATTTGCAGCGAAAATTCGTTTTCTGTTGACACCAACGATGACCTTTTAAAACTTATTGAGCAAAAAAAGAAAAAGAGATAAACTATCAGAAAAATCCGCACAGCTGCGGTGAAAGGAACGGATTATGGAAACTACAAAAACAACCATCGAAAAACTCCTTGAACAAGGTAAGGCAGCAGGTAAACTGACCACAAAAGAAATCAGTGATGCACTAGATGAAATGGATTTTGACGCAGACCAGATAAATGCATTTTATGATGCCTGCGAACAGATGAATATTGCCGTAATAGATGATGCTCCTGCTGATGGTGCTATTGATATTATGGAAAACCTGGAGGCCTCCCTTTCAACAGAGGGCATAGCTATCGATGATCCAGTAAAGATTTATCTTAAAGAGATCGGCCGTGTACCGCTGCTTAATCCTGATGAGGAAACAGTGCTTGCACAACGTATGGCAGATGGCGATTCTGCTGCCAAAAAGCGTTTGTCTGAAGCAAACCTTCGTCTTGTTGTAAGTATTGCCAAGAAATATGTAGGAAGAGGTATGCAGTTTTTGGATCTTATTCAAGAGGGTAATCTTGGTCTTTTAAAAGCAGTTGAAAAATTCGATTACACTAAAGGTTTCAAATTCTCAACCTATGCTACATGGTGGATAAGACAGGCTATCACTCGTGCTATTGCAGATCAGGCAAGAACAATACGTATTCCTGTTCATATGGTAGAAACTATTACGAAGGTAAAAAAGGTTTCCAGCCAGCTTCTACACGAGACAGGTCACGATCCTTCTCCGGAGGAAATTGCAGAAAAGCTGGAAATGCCTGCTGACCGAGTACGTGAAATAATGCGCATAGCTCAGGATCCTGTTTCTCTGGAAACTCCTATCGGTGAAGAGGAAGATAGTCATCTCGGTGATTTCATTCCTGATGACGATGCTCCGGAGCCAGCTGATGCTGCATCTCTTATGATGCTCAAAGAAACCCTCAATGAGGTTCTCAACACTCTTACTGAACGGGAAGCAAAGGTTCTCCGTCTGCGCTTTGGTCTGGAAGACGGACGTTCACGCACCCTTGAAGAAGTAGGCAAAGAATTTGAAGTTACAAGAGAGCGTATACGCCAGATAGAAGCAAAAGCACTCAGAAAACTGCGCCATCCGAGCCGCAGCAAAAAGGTTAAGGATTTCCTGGACTAATCCTCTTTTCTGCTGCCAATTACATATGGTTTTCGATTATCTTTAAGAAAAAGTTCTTTTTCGACACCAATCTCACCTTCAAGTACATAAGAGACTGTCATAACTGTGGCAGTCTCTTTTTCTGTTACCTTGCATTTTCTTTCAATTATTTTACAATCCGACAAAAAATTCTCCTCATACCTTTTCATCTGTTCCTGCAAATCTTCTTTTCTCTGACTATCATCAAGAATTAAGTCAATGTTCTCATATTCCATAAAAAGTTTTCTTTCAATACTTATTGGCAAAACCTTTCCGAAAAGTGTCATAGGAGTTTCTCTGAGTTTTACATTGTAATCTGCATATGTATTTTTGTCAAATGTCAGAGGAATTTTAAGTGAAAATAGGTCAAGAATCTTTTCTTCTATTACATTTCCGGAAAAAACTCTGTCTTTTTTTGATGCAGCACAGAAAAATGTGACCTCTTCCTCATAAATACCTGTTATAGTTCCGGAAGAATGATAAAATGTCGTATGACCATGTTCATCCTCCCATATCCCGTTTACTATAACTTCTCCCTCTTTTACGGCTTTACCCTTATTTTTGACCATCTTACCGGAACTTACACTTGCATTGGTTATCTGTGCGGTTTTAGATGAAATTATATGACACGGAATACGATTATTAAGCCCCTCTGGATTTTCATCTGTTTCCATAACCTCAACTACAAGTCTGTTTCCAGTATGTCTCATACCTATCCATGCGATTTCATCAAAACATGACCTTACATAAAGCTCGCTTTTATAAAAGTCTATATCTCCTATAAATGCACCTCTCTTTACAGAACACTCCTCTAAAGACGCAAGTATCTCTTTATCCGATACAGCTTTATTTCCCTCTATATCTATTACCATTACAGTATTAGAACAGTAAATTAGCAACCATGAACCTAAGATCAAACCTATAGGAATTCCAAAACGCTTTCTGTATTTACAAATAAAGCCCATAAGAGATGGTTCTTCTCTTAAAGTAAGCTCTATTCCAAGTTCATCTGCAATACATATCAGTTCTCTCCTGCTGCTGCGTTTTGCTGTAAAATAAAGAGTATCCTCCTTTATATTTTGCTCTTTACAGAATATACCCTCTTCCCTTAGCTTATTTATAAATTTATATAATGAACCACCCTTTGCCTGAACACGTAATCTTCCTATTATAAAGCGTTCAAAAAAAGATTTATCCGGATAATTCATTTTTTTCCGGCTCCTTTCCTTATCCACTCGATAGATTGGATCTCACCATAGACTACAAGTGTATTGATAGAGCAACAATCTGCACGTAGATCCTTTCCCCAAATATGAAGCTGTACATCGGTAAGCTCTACTACTATGCGTATGTCGTTATATTCAATTATACGGCGGCAGTTCTCCAGATAGACATATTTACCGGCAGTAACTGTCACTATACTCTCTCTATATGTAAGTTTTCGTCCCTTTTCTGCCAGACCTTCTTTCACTGCCATCACCTCACTTGCATTCTATGTAAGCATTCGTTGGAATAGTACAGGAAACATTAGCATATTGTTTTTTAAGGACGGTGATATAATGAGAAAGTCTCTGTGTCATGACATTTTCTTTGCGGCAGCTTTAATAATTTTAATTGCCTGCGTTCTGACAAACAGTTTTCTGGTATTCAAAGGAATGCAGTCGGCGGTAAAGATATGCCTTGAAACAATGATTCCATCACTTTATGCAATGATGATACTCAGTGAACTTTTTATCTCCTGCGGTTTCCACAATCTACTTGGCAAAATGTTGAAAGCACCTGCAAAGCTCCTCTTCAAAAGCAGCGGACAGGTACTTGCAATATTTCTTTTTAGTCAGATCGCAGGTTATCCTGTAGGTACAAGAATGCTGATTTCTATAAGCGATAAGATAAATCTCAGCAAAAAACAGATAAGTCTACTTTCGGGAATATGTTTTGGTGGAGGACCTGCTTTTATATTCTCGCTCTTTGCAAATAAAAAAGATGATGCTTTTGCCGTGTTTCTTGCGTGTTTTTTATCAAATCTAATCATATTTATATTTATCAGCCGCTTCATAAAGGCTGATTATAACAGTACATCAGATACATTTATTGGTTCAAAATCGTTTACCACAGCATTAACAGATGCAACTGTACAAAGCGGTACTGCTATACTAAAAATATGTGCCATGATAATCATGTTCGGCGGTTTACTGGGGCTTAAAGAGCTGCCCTTTATTCACAATATAGCCCATGAAAAATATTCAGAAATAATTTTGGGAATGCTTGAAATAAGCCGTATTACTTCCCTATTTCCATATGGAAGAGAAATGCTGCCCTATATCGGTGCACTGCTTTCATTTGGAGGAATATGTGTCCTGATGCAACTTTCAGCTCTTGCAAAGGACAGAATAAATACAGGTTATGTGTTTGTTACACGAATCGCAGCTGCTGCATTAACATGGCTTCTGCTTTTCCTGAGGGAAACATTTATAAGGGAAGAACAAACTGAAACGGCAGCAGCCATAATTGCACATGATAATCTTAATATAGTTTCATTTTCACCGCTGCCTTCACTTCTTTTACTTGTTATGACATTCATACTGCTTAGAAGTGCAGAAAAAAAATAAACGTTGCTGCAAATTAACAAGTTTTACAATTATTAAACTGTTTAGTAAACAACTAACCCCACAGAGGTTATCTCTGTGGGGTTACATATTGTTATTTTATATTTATCTATGATAAAGATATTCTTTTATATCAATACTCTTATTTAAAAGAAACAGATGACATAACCTCATTTGCAATCTCATTAATGTTTGAACTTCCTGTAAGATCACTGCCTGTAATAGCAAAGAGATCCTTTGAGGAGTCATTATAATTAGCAAAGAAGTAGGATATATTTGTTGTAGTAATGCCTGCAACTTCATAGGTATATGTTACAGCATAGCACTTCTTTCCGATGATAACATCTTCAACCCACTCACTTGAAACAACTTCCATACCTTCCAGTGCTGCCCATGCATTCTCACTTTGATCAGCAAGCAACTCTATCATCTCATCTTCACTCAGATCAGAACCCATAGAAGCAGCATCATATCTCTGAACGATAACAGCACCAGAATAATCGCTGAGCGTATATGTGAGCTGATCACCCGAACCTGATGCATTCCAATCAGAGCTAAACTTATAACTCATAGAACCAAGTGTTCCATCCGTATCAAGTTCACTGCTTGCAGAGCTATCACTATTATCATCATTTTCTGCATCTTCCGTAACTGATTCTTCTTCGTCATCTAAAACTGATTCTTCAGTTGCTGATTCAGATGATGTGGCAGAAGCTTCCTCTGTATCAGCTTCTGTTGCATTAGTTTCAGAAGTAGACTCACCAGCTGTTTTATCATCCTTATTGCCACAACCTGCAACTGTTGCCATAATGCTCAAAGAGCAAATAAGAGCTGCTATTTTCTTAAAATTTGTCATAGTAATTATCCTTTCTCATTTTTATATTATTGAAACAATATAATTATATATCATTTCATTTAAAATGTCAAACTTCAAGATAATTTTCAGCATTAACGCATAAACACACTCATAATCTAAGAAATTTTTCATAAAAAATGCCGCCATAATATTAAACGGCAGCATTTTTATTATTATCAAATATCTATATCAATATTAAAATCGGGTCTAAATGAAGGTGATTCATCAGGCTCAATTAAAATAGACGGCACACGTGGTTCGTCTTTAGCTTGTGGAAGAGGAGTCGGCTTTCCTGTTGCTGCTTCTGACTGCTGTGTTACGCTTTTATAAACTTCATTAGCTATTTCTGCGGCATCAGATGTAACTGTTTCCGCCGAAACATCAGCCTGTAAAGGTGAAATTTTTGCCGATGACTCTGACTTCTTATTCTCTGATTCCATAATCTCGGCTTCTTTTTCATTAAGAACCGGTGTTATAAGAGATGCAAATTCAGGAATAACTTCTTCAGTCTCTGTCGATTCCTGAACCTTTTCCTCTTCTGATTCTATATTTGTTTCCCCGTGGACGGGTTCAGTTGCAGGATCAACATTCTTATACTCGGTAGTATCCACCTCTTCTATTTCCGATTCAGAATGATCTACAGGAGTATTTTCAGTATTCTCAACATTTGAATCGCTTTCAATTTCTTCCTCATAATGATAAGGCTCATCTGATAACGATTCCACAGCCTGCTCCAATGTACGTGCTGCTTCTCGTGCAGCCTGTTCCTTTGCAAGACGCATCTGATAAAGCTCCTCCTCACGCTTTTCAGCAGCAGCTAAAGCCGCAGGAGTTACCACAAGAATATCAGGCATCATAACATGATTTTCAGGAATTTCCAGCACATCGAGCTTAAAGTCGCCGCTAACCAGATTTACATACATAGTGTGTTCTCCCGGTGGCAGCTGCTCTATTACAAAGCAAGCCTGACGAGGTCCGCAGTATGATACAAAATGTTCATTATATACGGTTTCACCGTCAATTGTAACATTGAAAATAGCGTCCTCAGCAGTACCTATAACAGAAATACCAGTACCTGTGAACTTACAAGAAAACGCAGCATTTTCCAATGCTTTCATAGAAGTGCGGTTATAAAAAGTATACTTCTCAGATGCGCCGACTTCCCAGAACTCATTATAGAATATACCCTCGGTAAAGCAATCGCAGCGACGTACATAAAGCGGAAGAATAGGCATTGGAGTAACTTCTAAATTCTTGAAGGTGTTCATTTCATATGCACTCAGAATACTTACACGTCCTGAATTTACGATGCATTGTGGACGATAGCTTGAAACCATGTTTCCATCCATAAAGAAAAGAATAGAATCGCCCAGTACAAGAAGCTTAAGTCTATGCCAGTCTCTTCCGGGAATACGTTTAAGTCTGCCCTCAGCTGCAACAGAATCCATATCAAGGAGCTTCCATGTACCGTTTGCATACACAATTGCACTGTAACCACAGCGTGAAGTTACCTCACAGCTTACAGCAGAGTTATATCTTATACCTAAACCTGCGTAGTTATCAGGATTCAGATTGTCAAGGCGCACATCTATCTCTGCACTATAGCTTCTCCAACGGTCGTCACCCAATGAGGTTATAGGTTCAGGAGTTCCTCTTAAACGCCAGTTTGTTGGAATATTTCCCTTTGTAATACGCTGACAGATAATATCTCCGTCCTGATCTGAGTGAACAAGCTCAAATGCCCCGCCCTGATCTGTTGTATATCTTGGTGAACAGCCACGAACCATAAGTTCATCAGGACGGTAATTGAAGCTGTCCGTATAAGGAAGTGCAAGACGTTCGGACTTAGGTGGATTCTTCTGGAATGTTTCTGTTCCTGCTACCCATTCAGTATCAAGAGTAGTTACAGTCATAATTGACTGCGGCGGTACTTTAATGAGATATGTTTCACCTGCACGGTGACTTGGACGTATAGCCTTGCCACGAACAAACCAGTTTGCATCATACTTCTCTCCCTGCTTTGGACCGGAAGTAATTACTGTCGAAAGAATTTTATTATCAAATGCCATATCCTTCACAAGAACTGAATAAACACGTGGTTCAGTATCTTCATTTGTGAAGTGCATAGTCATTTCACTTCGATCAGGAGATACAAGAGTCATAAAGTTATTGCTTGTATTGGTGATATAATGATTTTCTTCCCCATCGCCATAGCAAGCCCCGTTTACAAACATCCAGCCCTTTGGAGAAAAACGTCCCCAGTGCATAGCCATCCAGAATCCACTGTCAAGACGATAATTTCCAGACCACGGCTCATTTGCACAGATAAGATGCTTTGGAGCGTAACATGATCCGTCATAATAAGCTGCCACAGCAGGCAAAAATTCATACATACACATTTTACCGTTATAGTAACTGTTTATAATACGATTTGCAACGTCTATAGCACCGTCCTTGCCTGCAATACCGCAGCCATCTGCCTGAACAGTAAGATGTGAAAGATTGCACGGTGCAATCCCCTCACTATACCAAATTTCCTTTCCGTATGCCTCATTAAGAAGATTGGTGTAGGAATCGCCATATGTATTATAATGCAAACCAATAACGTCAACTGCGTTTCTCAGTTTAAAATTCTCCACCATCTGAGCTGCAATATTGCGTGTACCCATTTCGTCTGATGCAACAAGCTTGATCTTCTGAAAGTCATAGGGAGTATTCTGCTCCATATCAAGTCTGCCTCTCAGATAAAGTATCCACGTTTCATCTGCTGTATCAGTTTCGTTTGAATCTGCACTTATAAAATCAAATTTTAAGCCATATACATGATAAGCTTCAAGCAGCGTATCACGATACCATGAGTAGCGTGCCTCAAAACCCTGCTGCTGACTAAATGAAAATGCACGAGTTACCCATGCCGGTTCACCCCAACGAAGAAGATCAAGAGTAATATCAGGATTTATAGCTTTTGCATCAGCGGCAAACTGAAAACTCGCACCTCTTGTAACATCAGCCGGTTCTTCCATAGAACGTTTTGTTGCAGGTTCTGTACCGGAAGATGAATTAACATCTGCACCGAGTTCTATTTTAATATGGCGCAAACACACGCCATAATCTTTCTGAAACAACAGGCGCATCATTTCCTCATATTCCTTTGGATGTTGGGTTTTATAATCAAGAAGAAGTCTTGAGGAATTGTTGGCTGTAATACAGCCAAGACCTCTGTACCATGCGGCAGGATTTTCATTCGCCTGCATACCATCGGCAACTATTTCCATGGAAACACGCTTTGACTTTGACATTCTTTCATTATATGCCATGATTAGATAGTCCTTTCTTACAAATTTATATCATTTTCAACAATCGGTTTTGCAATAAGGAATTTGATATTCTTGCCCATTTCGTCAAACATTTTCTCATGTTCAGTCATAAAGCTTTCAATTCCAGTTTCTTTATGCAGGTCATAAGTCTTAAAAGTTATCTCAAAACCTGCCTCCTCAAAATATTGAAGAGAATCTTCAAACAAAAGGTCATCGTCTGTTTTAAACCATATCTCACCATCAAGTATATTCTTATACTGTACAAGCTGTCTGATATGAGTAAGTCTTCTTTTATTGTGCTTTGGACGTGGCCACGGATTGCAGAAGTTAATATATATTCTGTCTACCCTATCATTTTCTGAAAAATAATCTGAAAAAAGCATAAGATTACAAATAAATATGCGAATATTATCAAAATTAAAACCACTTTTTGCATATGCCGCTTCAATTTTACGTTTAGCAAGAACCAACATTTCATTTTTAATATCTATAGCTATGTAATTATACTCCTGATGATTGGACGCTTCCTGAGAAATAAATCCTCCTTTACCGCATCCAAGTTCAAGTCTAAGCGGCTGTTTCTTCGGGAAAAGCTCATTCCAGCTTCCCTTTTGATCTTTAGGTTCACATACATAAAAAGGACAAGATTCCAGTTCCGGTTTTGCCCATGGTTTATGGCGTATACGCATACAAGCGTCTTCCTTTCATACAAATAAAATATATTGGTATAATTGCTCGATATACAGAAAGCAAGACTTTACTGGCTTTGCATATCTAAAATTGCATTAAAGTATAATATCTATTTATAGTTATTATACCACATTCTTACATAAATTTCAAGACATCATTAAAATTAAAATTACATTTTTTATTCATATTTAAATATACCTGTACACACAGCAAAAAAACTGCCGCATTTTTATCTGCGGCAGTTAGTGTGTCAATTATAACCTGATCACAAGCTCACGGCTCGTTTTACTATATTCACGAGTTTCAACACCGGCATGACGAAACATCATCATAGCAGCTTTTGTACTGTCTGTATCTGAATATTTGTTGTCACAATAGATAACCTCTTTTATACCACTTTGAATAATAGCCTTTGCACATTCATTGCAAGGGTAAAGGGTAACATAAAGTCTGCAATCTTTAAGACTTCCTGCGTTGCGGTTAAGTATTGCATTGAGCTCTGCATGACATACATAAGCATACTTTGTATCAAGAAAACTGCCGTCTCTATCCCAAGGCATATTATTGTCATCACAGCCAATAGGCATACCATTATATCCTACTGCAACGATTTTATTCTCATCATTTACAATACAAGCTCCGACCTGAGTGTTATTATCCTTGCTGCGATTGGCAGAAAGAATCGCAACTCCCATGAAGTATTCGTCCCATGAAAGATAATCACTGCGCTTCATAGTTATCAACTCTTATCTCCGGGAAATTTAGTAATGCTTCCGTTAAGATATTCTTTATAAAGAATCATATCAAAAACATTCACCTTACCATCTGCATTTACATCAGCAGCAGACTTATCAAGGCTTGCACCTTTAGCGTTTACAATATACTTTGAAACCCTTACAAGGTCAGCAACAGTTACCTTCTTATCATTTGTAACGTCACCAAAAACAACCTTTTCCGGTTTAGGATCATCAATATTACCGGTTGACTTTGTACCGCCATCAATGTTGCTTCCCTCAGTGGAAGAATAGCTGCTGTAAAATTCATTTAGTGAAAGACCATTCTGACCAAGAGGAATCTGATGGTCAAGTCCTATATACTTTCCTGTTTCAGATGTCTGCCAAAGAGATGGCTCCATAAGAGCATACTTTTTTTCTTCCCATGTAATAGTTGTGCCAGTGTTTATAGAATAAGAAAGATTAGCCCAAAGACCACCTGTATCCCCGGAGTTGGTGTTCAGACACCAGAAAGTATGGTTTATATGATTGTCAATCATATAGTCACGAAGCAATGTCATCCATTTCTGGTTCTCAGCTCCGTCCATATGACCGCCCCACTCACCAATAAGCTCAGGAGCGATATCCTCAGCATTAATATATGCCCATGTATCATACCAATAATCATCAAGCAAAGTCTGAGTTGTAAAGTCTTTATCAAACCATGTCTGTGCATAAACTGAAGGACCGTAGTCATGAGGTGAATAAACAATCTGGCTTGTTCCGCTGTCAGGTACTATAGGATACTCTCTTGCACCACGGAAGTTACCACCCCACCATGCACCTATGTATGGTGAATTGTCACGTCTATCCGGCATACCCCAATAATCACCCGGCATAGCTCCACTAAGTGACTGCTCAACACCTTCGATAAAGATAAGCGCATTTGGATTAACTTCCAAAATTGAATTGGCACATCTGGTTGCAGCATAAGCCCAGTTGTTTTCATCAGTAGAACCATCCCACTTTGCAGCCTGAGCACCTTCCTGACCCTTACCATGTGGTTCATTTTTCAGGTCATATCCTATAAGAGTATCATTATTCTTATATTTATCAGCTATCCATGTAAGTGTTTCTATCCAAATATCGGTTGTAATCATAGTACCATCAGCTGTTTCTTTTCCATACCAAAGGTTATAATTATGACCGGAATTATCGGCATGAGGGCTATGAATATCAATGAAAGCCTTTATACCATACTTCTTGCACTTATCAAGAATTATATCAAATCCACGATCACTGGTAGTAAGAGTCTTACCATCAGCCTCAACAAAGTCTTTATTGATTCTACCATAAGTACCAGCTTTAACGACAGTACCGTCTTCACTAACCTGATCCACAGGAGGATTATATGAAGCCTGCATACCTCCTGCACTTATCTGATAAGGAGTTCCATTCATCCATGAGAGAATGAGTTCTGTTGAAATAGGAAAACGGATAACATTGATGCCCCTATCAGCAACTTCTTGAAGAATGTCATCAATATCACCTGCATACAGATAGTGAGGAGAATACTCAATACAGTTTAAACCAAACCAGTTTGCACCTGTAATCCAAACTTCATTTCCATTCTTGTCATAAAGACGGCTGCCCTCAGCGTGAAGCCAGTCATCATTCATATCATCTGCTGCCGCAACGTTCATATTGTCTGTCATAGCAGGAATACCAACAGATGAAGCAGAAACAGTCATCACACCAGCAAGCATAATGCCTGCAATTTTTTTGTATAGTTTCATGCGATATAACCCCCTTTATTTTTTGTTTTTAATTTCTCGCAAACAACTCTATACATTATTATTATAAAGGTATTTTTTCACATTGTCAATAGATAAAGTAAAGTTTTTTCTAAAAATTACAGCATATGATGATCACGCAGCTCTTGCTCTTCTACGACTGAATATACGCTCTGTAAACTTTCCGTATGCCGCTGCATATCCAATAAGACTTACTATGAGTGAAACAGGCATATCTAAAATAGAGTGCTGTTTCAGAAAAACTGTAGACATACATATGAGCAGTGTACTTATAAACAAAAAACAGCGCCATCCTACTGTACGCAGCGACTTGCACCTGGAAGCTGCAAACCACACTGCTAATCCTCCCACAACATGAAGTGACGGGCATACATTCGTATTTGTATCTATGCTGTACATATACGATACAAGGTTTGTCAGTATATTGTCTCTTGGCATGACCTCTGGACGAAGAAACTGTATTGTTGGATAACACGCAAATATTATAATAGCAAGCGTCTGAGTTACCATAACAAAACGCATAAGTTTGCGGAAAACTTCAGGTTCTCTAAAGAACGTATAAATATGTATCCAGATAAGAGCAATAAACCAATAATAATAAGGTATTGCAAAAATTTCATTAAACGGTATATAGTCATCAATACGAGAATACATGATATGATAAATCCTCGGCCCCACATACCATTCAAGCAGTTCAAATGCAAGTCCATATACAGGCCAGTACAATAAGAGCTTCCAGTGAGGATAGCGGTTAAAAAATAATGTGAATTTCTTTAGCATTTTCATATACTCCTTTCATATTCACAACTGACGTTAAAAACGCTTACGCTTGATGTTATATTATAAAATAACATCTGCAAGGAGATTAGAATATATTATAGCATAAAAAATTTCACGGGTCAACCATATTGCAGAACTTTTCGGAAATTGCCTCTTTTTAACAGATTTTTCGGCATAGGACATCTTTGCTTCTGCATAAATTTTATAGAGGTGATAAAACGTGTTTATAGAGCTTTTGCAGCACATTTTCCTATGCTTTCTTCATGTAGAGGAATCAGGAACATTTAAAAAACCATTATCCGCAGAGGAAGAAAAGAAATATTTCCAGCTTATGGCCGAAGGTGACAAAGAAGCAAAAAACAAACTCATTCTTCACAATATGCGTCTCGTAGCTCATATAATCAAAAAATACTATGCTGCCGCTTGTGATCAAGAGGATCTTATTTCAATAGGCACTGTAGGACTTATAAAAGCAGTTTCAACATTTAATCCTGACAAGGGCATAAAATTTGCCACATATGCAAGCCGATGCATTGAAAATGAAATTCTTATGAGCTTTCGTGTACAGAAAAAGCTTGCAGATACCGTATATATGGGTGATGCTTTAGAAACAGACAAAGACGGAAACCAGCTGACTCTTTCCGACGTTATCGACGACGGCTGCAATCTTGATGATATAGTTGACAATCGAATGCAGACACGTCAGCTTTATAACTACATTGAGGAACTTTCTGAACCTCGTGAAAAAGAAATTCTTATTGAAAGATACGGTCTTTATGGTACTGTACCGCTTACTCAGCGTGAAATAGCACGAAAACTTGGTATTTCAAGATCCTATGTATAGTATATAGCTTATTATAAATGAATGGCAATCGCAAAAAACACAAAAGCGACCATTCATTTTTTATTTTATGCATAGGACAAGCACTTATTCGTATTGTACATTATTATTTCAATGCAGACATACCACAATTGGGTTTGCTGAAAGTTTTAAAGGCTCAGTATAAAATTATACTGTTTCATAAAAAGCTTCGTAAAACGCCTTGCAGCTATGTGTATCACTATGAATAAAAATGAATGGCACTGTAGCAGAAAGGAATGGGTAAATATGGCAAGTGCTGTTCAATGGATTAAAATTACAACTGACATTTTTGATGATGAAAAAATGCTTCTCATTGATTCAATGCCGGATTCTGATGAAATCATCATCATTTGGTTTAAGTTACTTTGTTTCGCTGGCAAGCAGAATAATAAGGGGGTTTTTATGATGAACAATATCCCTTATACCACAAAAATGATCTCTACTATTTTCAGGAGAGATGAAGAAATAGTAATAAAGGCTCTGAAAATCTTTGAAGAATTTGGAATGATACAGTATATAAATGGAGCTATCACTATTACAAACTGGGGCAAACACCAGAACCTTGATAAAATCGAAGCCAATAACGAATATATGCGCAATTATATGCGAGAGTATCGTAAAAAGCAAAAAGCTGTTGCAGTTGGTGAAACTGAAGATAAAGTTAACGGTAAACTTAATGGTAAAGTTAACATTAACTCGGCAGAAGAAGAAAAAGAATTAGATTCAGAAAAAGATATAGAATCAGAAAAGAGTAAAACAGAAGATTCTATTTCCGATGAAACATTAAGCAATCTGGACTACGATTCTATCATTATCTCTTTTAATTCTATCTGTAAATCTCTGCCCAAAGTTATAAAGCTTACAGAAAAACGCAAAAAAGCTATTACAGAGGTCAATAAGCTTTTAGGAGATATAACATTTGAGCAATTTTTTGAAAAGGTTGACAATTCAGATTTTCTTTCGGGGAGAAAAGGGACTTGGTGTTCTACTTTTGATTGGATTGTAGCTCCAGCCAATACTCTCAAAATCATTGAGGGAAACTACGATGACCGAAAGCAAGAATCGAAAGAAAATTACTCAGATTGTTCCAGATATGAGAATCTAACAATGGAGGTATAAGAATATGAATGAAATGGATTATATAAAATGCTTCGATTACTATCGGTACTGTGCAGGTTTAAAAAGACGTCAATTCAATTATTATCTCAATAGTCTTTCTGTTAACCCACAAAAAGGACAAGAACAAGCCTTTAAAGCAGTAACTGCTTTCACTGAAAACTACCTGTCGGAAAAGAAGCCAGACGGACTATTGTTAGTTGGTGGTGTAGGCAGCGGTAAAACCTTTATGGTTTCCAGTGTTGTCAACAACATCATTGACAATATAAACGAAGAAGAAATTTTGCGGTTAGAACCGCCGAACGATAACGTTCTGAGAAATATGTCACACGATTATAACTGGTTTATCCATTGCATAGACTATGCCTGCTTTATATCTGTAACGGAACTGTTTGAAAAATTAAAATCGTTAATCGCTTCGCAAGAAGCATGGTTTTATGATAAAATGATTCAGCATCTCAAAACAGTACAATTATTGGTTCTTGACGATTTGGGTGCTGAAAAGTCGAGCGAATGGACAAAATCAGTTCTATTTGAAATCATTGATTACAGATATAATGAATTGCTGCCTATACTGGTTACTACAAACTGTCCTCCAAAGGAATTAAAAGAAAAAATAGGCGACAGAAACTTTGACCGTTTAAGAGAAATGTGTACATTGGTTTCTGTCACAGCTGAAAGTCAGAGAAAAACCTCTGTGCTGTAAGTGATTAATATATCTACCATTTATAATATTACAAAAACCATTGATTTTTGATAGTCAATGGCTTTTTTCTATATGAAAGGACGCACCTATCCGTGCCCTATGATAATATATAAGGTTTTTTCAAAAATTGGCTTAGTTTAGTGAAATTCCACATAATAAAGAGCGAGATTCATGCACAGATTCAGCAAAAGTAACAACTCAGCCTCTCAACCGTTATTAACCGCGGGAAAGTATAAGCATTTTTAGGTGAGAACAAGTCATTATTCTAAACCCAAAAGAATGTTTACAGCTTTCTGGAGGTCTGTTTTCGTGCGGTACGCCATAATTACCTTTCGCTCTTGCTCGCTTAATTCTTCCGGAGATAATCTGACATCAAGCATTTCACTGGGTGATACATTCAATGCTTTGCAGATTTCTGAAAGAATATCTACATCGGGACGGTTTATTCCCTGTTCCCAGTTTGAAACCCTGCTGTTACTAACGCCGATCAAATCAGCCAATTCTTTTTGGCTCAAACCACGCATTTCTCTGTATTTACAGATTCTTGCACCAATTTCGTACTTCATGCAAACACCTCCCCATAAATTATACACCATATTTTCTGGTATGTCAACAAATAATTTAAGAAATTCTGTAGAAAAGGCTTGACTTTACAGTATTTCTGTGATATGATAGTGATATATTCAGAAATTCTTGAAAGGAGTATTTCCCATGAGAATTTACGAAAAAGTAAACAACTATATCAAGAATAACAAGCTGAGTTCGGATAAAATTGCTAAAATGTCTGATATTCCAGCAAAGGAATTTCAAGCGATTCTGAATGGTAAGCAAACACTCTATCCCAAAGAATTCAGGGCAATCTGCTATGCTTTAAACGTTAAGCCGGAAATGTTTATGTAATTTAACATAATAAGCAGGAGCGAAAGGTGAAAATTATGGTACTCGAATTTTTGAAGTATGCTTACTTCAATATTACAAAGGGTGATGATATGAACGATATTCTAAGCAAATGTGCAAACAAAGCGTATATGGACTTATGCAGAACAATCAGATTCAAAACAGATGATGGAAATATCAAAGCAGAGTACAAAACTAAAATTTATGATATGCTCGTCAATAATTATGACGTTTTAATAAATGCTGTGAAGTCCACTGATGACAAACAGACAGTCTTTGACAAAGAGCATAAACGCATATGTGAAGAAATTTGCAGTAAATATTCTGAAATCAGCGAATTTACATACGGTCAGGCGCAGAAGTGGCTGAATATGATGCTGAAATATGTGCTCTTAATTGAGGAAGATTCTATTCTGAAAAGTTATCTGCATATTCCCGTTGACAGTTATATTATGCAGGCTGTGGGTTCGGATAATCCTAAGCTGAAATATTGTCTGAAACTGGAGTGCGTTCCCCAAAAGAATGGTACTGTGGGTAAGTATAGCGAAAGCGGTTCTAAACCTTGGAGCAAGTGGAACTATGAGGAATATATTGCTTTTCAGAATTGTATCAGAGCAGCTATTTCTGAAAGTAATTACAGTTCTCCCATTGAATGGGAGAATCAGGCTTGGATTGAAGTTGCAGAATATAGGAAATAATAAGGAGAAGTGATTTATGGAATCAATCGTAAAAATGGTCTACAAAAATGATTTAAATGTACTGAAAATATCCTGCAATGGAAAAGCCTTTGACGTTTCTCGTATCAAAGATATTCCTATTGAACAATGGGTCTTTCCGTTTTGTTCTAAAGGCGTCAAATGGAACGGTCTTTATGAAGAATTAAAGGTATTCACAGAAAGAAATGATTTTACGCTTCATTTTGACAGTGACGATACTTCTTTTGAAATCGTAAAATATGCTTTGTCGGAAACTCCTGCTAAACTTATCGGCACAAACAATATTGTCACTATTCTTTATAATGAAAATCCGTTTACAACCAAAATCGCAGTCAACGGAAATGTGTTCAATACCGCTCGCATTCAGAATCGTTCTATTGACGAATGGATAAGCCCAATTCAAATCAGAGATTTGCAATGGAACGGTATCTTTGAGGAGCTTTCCGAATTCATTGGCACGGATATTTATAAGATATACTTTGTCGGCAAGCAGGAATTTATGAAGCTGTTGATCGACAAGTGTCCGAAAAATGTTGACGTATTCTACCGTGACTCTAAAATTGCAGAAAAAGTCAACAAGGTCAAACAACCAGTAAAATCTGCATTGAATGCCGCTTCAAACAATATTCCCAAAGTAAATATGGAAAGCGTTTCAATTGTGGCAAAGAAAACTAACGAGAAGCTGAAAAATACTGTTGCTAAATCAGATTCTACTGAAACTTTGAACAACATTCCAATCAAAAATGCTTTTATCAGAAAGAATATTATGTCTTTCTGTGCATTGATATCTATTATATTTGCATTTTTCCCTTTTGCAAGTTTTAGTGCAAAAGCAGGAGATGTTACGGGAAATAAAATCAGCGTAAGCGGATTTGAAACGCTGTTTGGTGTAAAGGAAATCAAGGTTGGCTCCAACAATTCTATTTTTGGATTGATTCTGTTTCTCGTTCCAATCATTATAATTGTTATGAACTACATAAAACCTCTGAAACCGTTTAAAAAGTATATTGCAGTCGGTGCACCTGCCCTTGGAATCATCGGAGAATTTATTACATTCTTTGATTTAAGAGGAACGTTCAAGACTTTTATACAAGATGAGGGTGCAAAGTTAAGTTCATCTCTCGGAATAGGATTTTTCCTTATTTTAGCGTCATTTATTCTGACTGCTGTTGTAGGTCTTATGATATATCATGGTGTGGAATTGCTGAAAAAGAAAAAGGATAGGAAGTGATTTACTATGATATGTCCAAATTGCGGTACGAATCTTGACGACAATGCAGAGGAATGTTTCCTGTGCGGTTGTCATATTGAGGAACAGACTATTTCTGCTGATAAGCAAAATTACAGTGTGAATACTTGTCCGGTCTGCGGTTCTGAAATCAGTGAGCAGGAAAGCGTTTGTCCTATATGCGGTTCGCCTATTGAAAAAATAATGCAGACTGAAAATAATCAGGAAGAATATAATACAGAAAATATTGAACAATCCCAATCACAAAATAAATCCAACAAAAAATTCGTTCTTATTATTTCTGTAATTGCAATAGTGATAATTGGCATACTGGTATTTTTAGGTAAGGAAGATACAAAAGACAGTCAAAGTGATGTATCTCAGGCAGAAGTTACAACTACTTTGGCTACAGAATCTACTATAGAAACATCTACAGAAACTATCACAACTTCCGCCGCTACAGAAGCAACGACTACAGTAACTACGGAAATTAAAACAACAACTGAAACGTATGCAGATGTAAGCAGTTATATCGGATTCTGGCACAAAGAAAGTGTTGGCTACGACAGAGAGCTGACAATTTCAAGCGTAAAAAGAAATACTATTATCTTTTCGCTATGGTACTATCGGACAGATTCCATCGAGGATGTTCCCGCTGCACTTGAAAATGATACTGCATATTTTGATACAGGAGATGTTCAGGGATATCTTACATTTGAAGATAATATTATCACTGTTGTAATCACAAATTCCTCCCGTCCATATATGACACCTGAGACTATGACCTTTGATGGACGTCATGACCATTCGTGGGAATATGAGGGATTCGATACCGCTGCTGATTTTGAACCGTACGTCATTGAGGTTACTAACCCGAAATTAAGTATCTATGATTCGCCGAGTTATAATGCAAATATTGTTGGAGAAATTACGGATAAATCAAGATACACAATTGTTGAGGAATACATTGAGCCTGGGCAAACCTCAATTGGATACATCTGGGGAAAGCTTAAGTCCGGCGTAGGCTGGATAAATATGTATGATGCAACTATAGTTGATGATTCGTTTTATGAGGAAGAAACACCAAACGTCTGGTGTCCGAACTGCGGTTATGGATTCTTTACAACCGGGGTCGGAACAGAAGGGTTCAATTGTCCCAGTTGTGGTCATAACTGGTTGCCATAACATAATCATAATAAAAGAAAACATCTCTTTCCGTTTATAATTTTTAATACCGTAAAAACAGCCGTAATCTTAAAAAATTACGGCTGAAATTATAAAAGAAACAGTTGACTTCTTTTCATTTATATCTTATAATATTTACACATTAAATATTATTGAGGTGATTTCGATGATTTACGGCTACGCAAGATGTTCTACCAATGAGAAAATGCAGGATATTAACAGACAAGTCAGAGAGCTGAAACAGCAAGGGGCAACCGATACTACGATTTATCTCGAATACGAAAGCGGTATGAAAGCTGACCGAGCAGAGCTAAAGAAACTACTTGATATTGTACAGTCAGGAGATACCATTCTTGCAACGGAAGTCAGTAGAATTACCCGAAGTACAAAACAGCTTTGCGATATTATCGAACTTGCTAAAAATAAACACATCAAATTGGTACTTGGTACTTTCGTTGTGGATTGCAGTAAGGAGCTTGACCCTATGACAGAGGGTATGCTGAAAATGATGGGCGTATTCAGCGAACTAGAACGGAACATCATCAGCCAGAGAGTAAAAAGTGGCATGGAGAATGCGAAAGCCAAAGGCAAGATAATTGGCAGATCGCCTACAACAGCCGAGGATATTCCGAGCATCTTTTATAAGCATTATCCAAAATATAAAAAGGGTGAAATAAATAAAAAGGAGTTTTCAAGGCTTTGCAATTTGTCTTATCCGACGATTTATAAGTATTTGAGGATTATTGAACAAACCAGAAATAAATGAAATCAAGGAGAGTAATTAAAATGGCTAAATTACGTACACTTACAAAGAACTGGGATGAGTTGGCAGAAAGTATTACAATTCCAGACACTTATACACGAATAGCAAAAGATGCCTTTAATTATAACTTGAATTTAAAAAATGTTGTATTGCCAGACAGTATTGTTTCAATAGGTGATTGTGCTTTTTTTATGTGCTTTGAACTACGGCATATCAATATTCCGAAATCTGTAAAAACAATTGGGCATCACGCATTTATGAATTGTGATAAATTAGAAAGAATAACACTTTCTGAAAACATTAAACGCATAGGAACGTTTGCATTTTCAGGCTGTGATAATTTAATAATAGAGTGCAAAAGAGATTCATACGCTTATAGATATTGCAAACGGTATTATTATTTGAATGTCAAAATAATTGAATGAATACCTTTCAATTATATTGAATATTTTCAGTTCTTTATAGTTGCTTGCGGTAAAAATAGACCTAATCCAGTTAGCATTTAATTATTTCGAATGTAATTAGCACTGTTGGAACATATACTGAATGGCAATATTTAATATGACATAAGTACTATCCTATATTTACAGTATTATCAAAATGATGGGTGTATTCAGCGAACCGGAACGGAACATCATCAGCTAGAATATTTATAAGGGGCAACCTATGAAAATCGATATTTATTCCCGAAATTCCATTGAACGCTTATTCCATAAAAACTTTCCTCAAAACACCGCTGTCATCAGCTTTTATGACCCCGATAGATATAATAACGACAAAAACTATACCCTTGTTGATTACAGCGAAAAAGCAGATAGTGTACTCTACATTCCGCTTGACGATTTTCAAACAGAACTTCCCGAAGCCAGAAAAATAGCAGAATTTGTATATTCTGCAAAGTCGAAAGAAATGCAAATCATTTGCCAATGCGAATCGGGGCAGAATCGGAGTGCAGGCTGTGCTGCTGCGATTCTGGAGTATTTTAATCAAGCGGGTAATTTGATATTCAGTGATGATAGATACCACCCTGACGAAATGGTGTATTATGCGGTTTTGGACGCTCTTGAAGCGTTCAGCGATAACAAATATCTGATAATATAAAAAGACGAACCAGAGAGCGTAAAAGTTTTCTGGTTCTTGGATTTTGAGATTACAACTAAACCGTAATTGCAAAAATAAACTTTTAGATAGGTAAATTAAGCATTAACAAATTTAGACTTAATGGAATATTTTAAAGTTTACAACTAAAACGGTATTGTTTTTTCGACAGATTAATGGTATAATTATCTTGAGGTGATTATCGTGGAATTTGTTTCAGGATGTATAAAATCTATATTAGAAAAATACGTCGATCCTATTATTGAAAAAATCGTTGGTTTTACTAAATCAGAATGGGAAAAATTCAAGATTGATTCAGATATTGTATTTATGAAATATTTGCAAAACTCTTATAACAAGTATAGTAAAGTTAAAACTATTTTATATCGAACAGAACCAAAATATCTTTACAATTTTTTTGAATTCCCTAACTTAAGAAAAGGACATGAAGGATTCATTGTCAGTTCGGATATCAATAATCTTCTTGATATTTCAAACTTTCTGATTGTTCAAGGTACTGGTGGAATAGGAAAATCGACATTTATGAAACATTTGTTTATAAATGAGCTGGAGAAAAAAGAATTAATTCCCATTTTTATTGAGTTAAAAGACTTGAACGATATAGATAACAAATATAATATAAGTGATTTTATTTTCAATAAATTATACAATTTAGGTAGTGAGATTAATATAGAATATTTGGAGTATGCGCTTCAATCAGGATGTTTTTTATTCTTGCTTGATGGATATGATGAGGTTTTAAGCGATAAAAAGAATAGTTTTCTTAAAAAGTTAACTGATTTTTGTGACAGGTATTCAAATAATTATTTTATCATATCTTCTCGTCCATATAGCGAATTTGTTGAATTCCAAAGATTTACGATATTAACTCTTTGTCCTTTTTCCAAAAAACAAGCCTTATCTTTGGTAAATAAGATTGATTTTGATGAAAATATAAAAAAACAATTTGGCAAAGCTTTGGACGAATCACTATATGATAATCATAGATCTTTTGCATCAAACCCACTTCTTTTAAATATAATGTTGTTAACTTACGATAATTATGCTGAAATTCCTGAAAAGCTACACCTATTCTATGCAAATGCATTTGATACATTATATTCAAAACATGATGCAACAAAAGGAGGTTATAAAAGAGAACTCAAATCAAAATTATCATTTGATTCTTTTAAAAAGGTATTTTCTAACTTTTGTTTCATTACTTATTTTCAAGGAAAAATGGAATTTTCCTATGATGATTTAGTTGCATTTATGAAAAAATCCAAAATAAATAATCTTGAATTTGATATTGATGCAATGATTGACGATTTAATTAATTCAGTATGTGTAATATATAAAGATGGGCTAAATTACCGTTTTACGCACAGATCATTTCAAGAATACTTTACAGCTATTTTCTTAAAGGAATTATCCGATGAATCCCTCAAAAAAATGGGATTAGAACTCATAAAAAAAGATCCATATCGTGCTACTGATGATAGTGTGTTTAGTATGCTATATGATAT
>ERZ791837.666-NODE-666-length-25877-cov-3.924986_pt1 | contig 25877 bp, 26 predicted proteins | sample MGYA00510292_ERZ791837 | MGnify/ENA primary metagenome ERZ791837 (study PRJEB30046, sample SAMN00715259) | human gut metagenome | study: EMG produced TPA metagenomics assembly of the A metagenome-wide association study of gut microbiota in type 2...
TCCCGTACGCACCGCTTCTCAAGAAAGCAAAATTAGGAAAAGCTCTGATTCTCAACAGAATTAGAGCTTTTTTAATTGTTTGTGATGAGGTAAAATATAGTATTTCTATGAAGTATGTCAGGGGCAAATTCAGGGTCTTTTTGGGAGGCCATATAAAAAGCCCCCAATATACGTTATACTTCATTGATTTTCATTGTTTTGTATAGAAATTGTCTGTTCTCTACTTATTAATTTTGTAATGTAAATTAAGAGCGGTATGAAACAGGAATCGATGAAAGTTTTGTTCTTCATTCGTAAGAGCAAGTTATTGAAAAACGGTGAGGCACCGATTTTTTTTCGTGTGACAGTTAATGGGCAGCAGGATGAAATCCGAATTCAGCGTTCTGTTCCAATCAAATTATGGAATAACACCAAGGGGTGCAGCAAAGGAAAGGATCGGACATCGGTGGAACTGAACAGATACATTGAGTCATTAACCATTCGTCTGTATCAGATTCATAAGGAATTGGTATGTCGGGAGGCTTTGATAACTCCCAAGCATCTTTTAGTAAAATTATTCTCAAAGGAGGAACGTCGTACAGTACTGGGGACAATGAGAAAGTACATGGAGGATTGGACGGCATTAATCGGCAAAGAATATCAAAAATCCACCCTTTCACGCTATGGTAATTGTTACGAGTCACTGGAGGTTGTAATTCATGAATTCTATAAGAAAGAGGACATCTCTTTTAACGAACTGAACGGTGAATTCATAGATGCTTTCGAGATGCATTTGAGGATAGTGAGACAACTGCCCCAAAATACTTTGACCAAGTATATGAGCTGCTTCAGGAAAGTAATCGGTATAGCTCGGGATAATGGATGGCTGACTTTCGATCCCCTTGCCGGAAAACGTAAGAGGCTGTTTCGAAAAGAGGAAACTTGTCCGACTTTCTTGACTTTAGAGGAGTTGCAGAGGATTATATCAAAAGATTTTTCTACCACCAGATTGGAGCAGGTGAAGGATTTCTTTCTTTTCTGTTGCCTGACCGGTATGTCATATATTGATGTAAGTACTTTGCTGCCTACTCATTTGTGCCGTGACAATAAGAACCAACTATGGATACATAAATCTAGAGTAAAAGTCACTGCGGCCAAGGAGACTTGTACGAGTAATGTACCGCTATTGGCTCCTGCTGTCGCCATTCTTGACAAGTACAAGGGATGGGATTCTGATAACCCGGATGGTCCGTGTCTACCTGTCCCGTCAAATCAGAAGATGAATGAGTATTTGAAGGAGATAGCCACGTTGTGCCGGATTAACAAGCGGCTGACCGTACATACCGCAAGACATTGTGGATTTTATTTCTTGCTAAAATTCAATCACTTACAGAATATTTTAGCTCAGCAGGTAACGATTTAGAAACGAGCGAAGTTCTCATTCTTGCTACATCTTGCATTAAATCAAAAAGAACGCTTTTATTGAGTGCAAAGGTACAACTTCTTTTCTAAATTCCAATGTAAAAATACAGTAAATTCTGAATGAGTACGGTACATCGACACCAGAAAACGGACAGGAACAGACAAATCAAACTGAGTCAGAAAAGGAAGGAATGAATAACAGAAACAGTTTAGTTAATAACATCCATAATTATGCCAGTATTACAGAGCCAATAAAAGAAACAAATAAAGGGATAAGATTTTGAAATGAAAAGGGTTGCCAAATCAGCAACCCTTTTTGCTAAATAGTTGGTACACCAATTAAAACCTTTACAACAGAGTAGATCCGTCTTTGAAGGCTTTACCAACCACTTCTCCGAGTACCCGGTAAGCACGTAATACGGAATCAAATGAAATAGGCTGCAATTTTCCTAAATCCACTTTGCCTTGTGTATTCAAGATGAATTCATCCGCTTGTACATTTACGACTTCTCCTACAACGTGCATTTCACCCAACGCCTCCTGCATTTCTACAACTTTACATTCAAGAGTCAGAGGGTATTTGTCGATAACGGGTGCATTGACAAATTCGCTATGGGTAATGTGTACACCTGCCTTTTCAATCTTGTTTTCCTTACGTCCGGAAACAAGACCAAAGTAATCGGACAATACCAGTGTATCAAGAGTGGCAATGCTTAAAGTGAACGCTTTTGTATGCTTCAAATTCTCTGTTGTCTTATGACCGAGTGCAAGGTTTAATGCGACATGATGATACCCGCATTGTCCGCCCCATGCCGCGTTCATGGCGTTGGGTGTACCCTGTTCATCATAGGTCGCCACAATCAATACGGGCAACGGAGCAACTACGGGAGTATTACCTAAATTTCTTTTCATATATTACCTCCTTTCCATAAACATTCTGGCAGTTTCCGCATCGTGGTGGTCGAAGAAAAGACTTTTTTTCGTGTCAAGCGTAGCGATGGAAGCCATATCTTCAGCAGTCAGTTCAAAATCGAAAATATCGATATTTTGCCGCATCCGTTCTATATGCGTTGATTTGGGAATAATGATTACGCCTCTTTGGATTAACCAACGTAAAGCAACTTGAGCAACACTTTTGCCATATTTTGCCCCGATTCCGGCAAGCAAAGGATTCGTAAAGAAACCGTTTCTTCCTTCGGCAAAAGGTCCCCATGACATTATGCGTGTACCGAATTCTTCCATGATTTTCACTGATTCAGTCTGCTGGTTGAAGACATGGGTTTCCACTTGATTTACAGCCGGAACAATTTCCATATTACCGGCAATGTCGATAAAATGGTCCGGGTAAAAATTGCTCACTCCGATTGCCCGAAGTTTTCCTTCCCGATATGCTTCTTCCAACGCTCGATATGCTCCATAACGGTCACAAAAAGGCTGGTGGAGCAACATCAGGTCTATGTAGTCCGTTTTCAGGTTTCTCAGACTTTCATCAATGGATACTTTTGCTTTCTCGTAACCGTAGTTGGAAATCCATATTTTTGATACAAGAAATATCTCCTTGCGGTCTATACCACTTCTTTTTATGGCATTTCCGACACCTTCTTCATTGTGATAGGCTTGGGCTGTATCAATCATCCGATACCCTGTTTGCAAAGCATCGTTTACGCATCGCTCGCACTCGGTAGGCAATATTTGATATACACCAAAGCCCATTTGTGGCATTTCTATACCATTATTCAATTTTATAGTCTTCATAATTATTATTCCATAATCCCTATCATATCATTCAATAACACCGATTGTACGTAACCATGTCCCTACATTTTCTGCATTGATACGTCCACTGGTCAGTCCTTCGCCGGTCAGATGGTCAGCATCGGGAGTAAGTTCCACAATGCGGACGAGCGTTTCGTCGCGGTAAGTTGCCGAATATGTGCAGAACGGTACAACGGTTTTGCCTGAGAAGTCATAGCTTTCGGCAAAGGTGGCGATGATCATCGGGGCTGTATGCCACCAAACGGGGCTACCGATGAAAATAATGTCATATTGTTCCCAATTCTCCACTTTACCGGCAATAGCAGGGCGGGCATCGTTGTCCCTCTCTTCAAGGGCGACTTCCGTACATTCTGTATAGTCTGTAGGATAAGGCACAGTCGGTTCTATACGGAAAAGTTCTGCCTCTGTTTGGTTGGCAATTTCCTGTGCCATTCGCTGTGTCGTTCCTCCCCAGCTGAAATAGGCAACCAGAATTTTACTATCACCTACGGGGGTGTCAGGGTCATCTTCTGGATTGTTCGGTTCATCGGGTTCGTTTGGTTCTTCTTCATTCGGAGTATCAGGTATTTGAGGTTCATTCTCATCTTCAGGAGAACAAGCACCAAACATTGTGATAGCTACAGCCATCATAAGAAAAATAAAATACTTTTTCATACTCAATTCATTATTTATGGTTTAACATTTTTATCTGACTGCAAAGTTACAAGTGTTCATTTATTCGTGATGAACAAAAAATACGGGTTGATTTACCATTTTTTCGGTAAATAAGATTCAGAGAATCAGTATAGCTATATGACAAAATCAAAAACCGTAATAATTGTATTTTTAACCGTATTTCTCGTAAACCCTCCCTGAATGTATCTCTATAATTTTGCAATGTCGAAAATCAAAGAATGTATTCGTAGAAAACTAAAAAGAATATATGTTATGGAACAAGAGAAAAAATTGAATGACAAAAAAAAGAAGAAATATACGGCGAACCGTTTATTCCTAATTTTGGCTTTGTGCCGTGTTACTTTACTTTATTGCCAACCTGCAAAAAGTGGTAATGCCGGGTGCTATATTCAATGAATTGCAGGAACATTTTTCGGCAACCGCAGGAAGTGTTACCGGCATCGGAGCGATATTCATGTACACGTATGCCATCAGCCAGTTGGTAGTCGGGTTATTAGTGGATCGTTTCAGCGGTGCTCGTGTTATGGTTTGGGGAGGTCTGGTGCTCTGTGTCGGCAGCCTCCTGTCTGCCGGTGCGCCATCTCTTTGGCTGCTTTATGTCGCCCGCTTCATGGTGGGGTTCGGTGCTGCAAGCATCTATTTGAGTATTACTAAGGAAACGAACCGTATCTATCCGAACAGCTTTGCCATAATGTTGGGCTTTGTCATGGTAGGCGGTTATTTAGGCGGAGTGATGGGCAATGCCCCTTTCATTGCCGGGGTACAGATGATGGGGTGGCAGCAGGCCTTGTTGTTGGTTGGATGCATAGCAACCTTAATCTATCTCGCCTATGCCGGATTGAAATTCACGCTTCCCATGCCGGAAGTGGTGCAAACTGCCAAATTCGATTATCATCGTTTTTTTGAAGTGTTGAAAGTACGCCAAAATATATATATTCTCGTTTGCGGAGGTTTCCCATTCGGGCTTTATTTCGCTATACAAAGTATCTTCGGTAAAAAATTCTTGGAAGATTATTCGGGGTTGAGTTCCGAAAGTGCCGGATGGGTTCTTACGGTATTGATGATTATAGGTGCTGTCAATAGTTTATTGGCTCCTGCTTTCAGCAAGATGTTGAATAATCGTCGCCGTCCATTGATGATTTTTTCCGGAATGGGAACGGCTGTCGCGTTTCTGGTGATTGTTGTCTGTCTGTTGTCGGGAGTTCATTCCCCATGGTTGATAAGCGGAGCTTTTATCCTGCTTGCTTTCTCCGGAAATATTTCACCGGTCATCGTCGCATTAGTGCGAGAGTCCAATCACAACGATATTTGGGGTGTTATGTTGAGCGTTTATGCTTTTCTTGCCTATATAGTCACGGCTGCCATCGGCCATTCCATAGGGTGGATTATGGAACTTTTTCCGCCTCAAGTGGAAAATGGTATTCATATCTATGGTAATAAATCCTATTTGGCTGTATTTACAGTATTGTTGATTATCTCTTTATTAGCCGCTTATAGTGGTTTTAGATTAAAAGAATCAAAAGGTCAAGATATTTCTAATAAAATTTAATAAGAAAATGGAGTACAGAGTATTAGGAATGAGCGGATTGAGAGTGTCCGCCATCGGATTGGGATGTATGGGCATGAGCCATGCTTATGGGAAGCCCGCTGATAAACATGAAATGAAAGAGTTGCTGACGTATGCTGTGGATATGGGGGACACCTTTTTCGACACAGCCGAAGTGTATGGAACACCCGACCGTCCGCACCACAATGAAGAGTTATTGGGTGAAGCATTGAAACCGTTTCGCGACCGCATTGTCATTGCTTCGAAATTCGGTTTAAGGTTCGATTCCCCTCAATCGTCAGGCCCGCACGCATTGATACCGGATTCGCGTCCCGAAATGATTCGCTATTCGGTCGAAGAATCTCTCCGCAGGTTGCAGACAGACCGTATAGACCTCTACTACCAACACCGTATAGACCCTAACATCTCTCCGGAAGAGGTGGCTGGTGTCATGGCAGAACTGATACAGGAGGGAAAAATCCTTCATTGGGGTATCTCCGAGGCCACAGAAGAGTATTTGCGACGAGCCCATAAGGTATGCCCTGTCACTGCCGTTCAAAACCGTTACTCGATGATGGCGAGGTGGCATGAGAGTCTGTTTCCCACACTTGAAGAGTTAGGTGTCGGATTCGTGGCATTTTCTCCTTTGGCTAACGGGTTATTGACCGATTGTTACACTGCCGATACTCAATTTGATGCCAAAACAGACTACCGTGCATCAATGCCGCAGTTCAGCAAGGAAAGTTTTGAACAAAATCAAGACCTGCTCAGTCTTATTGAACATTTGGCAGATGAATATCATGCCACACCCTCGCAAATAGCATTGGCATGGATGATAAACAAACATCCGTGGATTGTCCCTATTCCTGGCACACGCCGACTTTCCCGCCTGAAAGAAAACATAGGTGCTGCGGATATACATTTAACTATGGAGGAAATTCAACATATTGATAAAAAACTCGATAGCATAAAAATGAGTAATGTATTCGGAGGTTCTCCAATAAAAAATAAATAGAAAATGAATACGAAGCCAAAAGTAATATGTCATATCATGAGTTCTGTTGATGGACGGCTACTTGACAATCGCTGGACAAAACCGTTTGACGGAACGGAGAAAACAGAATTATTGCAGGTTTATACGGCTATCGGTCGTGAACTTAATACCGATGCATGGATGTTCGGAAAAAGAACTATTTGTGATATATTTCCCGGAAAATTTAACGAAAGGAATACCCCATTTTTAGGACTAAACTCCGTTTTTATAGGAGAACGAAATTCCAAACGGATGTTTATCGTATCAGACCCGGATGGAGATATTCTTTTTACTTCCTCTACTTTACGTAATGATAACATTCTTGTGCTCTTAGGTCGAAATGTTACAGAAGAGTATCTTGCATTTTTACGGGAATTATGTATCTCCTATATTGTCGTAGAAGATGCAACCTATCTGGCTTCAGGTCTTGAAGCTGCAAATCGTGAGTTCGGCATAAACTCAGTATCAGTTCAAGGTGGAGGTATTTTGAATGGTGCTTTGCTAAAAGAAGGAATAATTGATGAGTTAAGCTTAGTCGTTTATCCCGGAATTGATGGACTTGCAGGTGTTTCTTCTATATTCGAATATATCGGGAATGATACAGACTCTCCGGCAAAAGGCCAAAGTTTACAACTTCTTTCGACGGAACGAAGAGAACACGGAGTTATATGGCTTCGATACAAATTTCAAAACAGTAAGAATAAGATACAATGAAAAAGATGACAGGAATAACGTTATTGCTCTGCTTGATTATGCCATTTTCGTCATGTACATCTATTGAAAATGAGCCTTACCAACCGGAAACAGAGCAGCCGTCTGACAATACGGACGATGAGGAAAATGAAGACGATAATACGACACCCGTTTATGGGCATCTGACTACTGCCAATACTGTGAATGATGTTATTAACCACGAGGCTTTCACCGGATTCGGGCGATTCATGCTTCCGGCAGAACGCAGTTATAACGTAAATATGACATTACAGAATGTGGCAAGTATGCTCCCATATCATAATTACATAACGGGAGAAAGAGCGGTGGAAACCATCAACACAATGATTGACTATGTGCATGAAGGAAACAAGCTCTTCTATGATATATACTCGGATGCAGAAAAACAGGCGGATTCGAGAAAGAACAGTACGGGACTGTTCTTTTTCCGGGGAGAGCCTGACAAACCGTTTGCAATCGTGTGTCCCGGTGGAGGGTTCTCGTATGTGGGAGCTATCCATGAGGGTTTTCCACTTGCCATCGCATTAAGTAAGATGGGGTATAACGCCTTTTCCATCCAATACCGCACGGGTGGGGCGCAGGTAGCTTGCGAAGACCTTGCCCAAGCCATAGACTTTATTATGCGCCATGCTGAAGAATTGCAGGTTTCGACAGACGACTACTCACTCTGGGGTGGTTCTGCCGGGGCGCGTATGGCTGCTTATCTCGGTTCTTATTCCACGCAAGGATTTATAAATGCAACACACGAGCGTCCGGCAACGGTTGTAATGGGTTATACCGGACACTCCGATTACACGCGCAACGATCCTCCTACATACGTGGTTATCGGCGATAATGATGGTATTGCAAGCGCATCCGTTATGCGTCAGCGTGTTGAAAATTTACAAGCTTTGGGTATAGATGCTGAATTTCACTTGTTCCCTAATTTACGTCACGGATTCGGATTGGGAATAGGAACGAGTGCAGAAGGCTGGGAGAAAGATGCAGTCGCGTTTTGGGAGAAATACATTTCCCGTAAAAATGGAAAATCCAACCGTAAATAACGTAAGGAGAAATTGCCGGTCCCTTACTACCTTTGCAATATTCGTAAAACATATAAATATATAATAATGAAAAAGATAATTACAACCGTATTGTGTGCGACAATGGCTGTATGCAATACATTAAATGCACAAGAGAATATGGAAAAGAAAGAGAAAATGCCGTTCGCATATGTGGATGTCAAAACAATTAAAAGTCACAACAGTAATCCATGGGGATTGGTCTATAACGGTGCTATCACGGAAAACAAGGAGGGAGCGGTGAATATCCACTCCATCGCTTACGAATTGAACGGTCTGAAAATCGCCGCCAATGTCTATACCCCTGCTGGATATGACAAGAAAAAAAGCTATCCCGCCCTTGTAGTTGCACATCCGAACGGCGGTGTAAAAGAACAGGTTGCAGGATTATACAGCCAGCGTATGGCGGAGGCAGGATATATCTGCCTTGCATTTGATGCAGCCTATCAGGGAGCCAGTGAAGGGCAACCTCGCAGTACGGACAAGCCTGCCAACCGTATCGAAGACATCCATCGTGCCGCCGATATTTTGGCGCAATATCCGGGTGTCGATCCTGCCCGTGTCGGTATTCTCGGCATCTGTGGCGGTGGCGGCTATACGCTAAAAGCCGCGCAGACAGACAAGCGTTTCAAGGCGGTAGCCACGTTGAGTATGTTCAATACGGGACTGGTGCGCCGTAATGGTTTTCTTGATTCGCAGATAAACGAAGTTCAGCAGCGTCTTGTTGATGCCTGTGCCGCACGTCAGAAAGAAGCGGAAACCGGGGAACCCGAATATATCGGTGATATGAGCGGAATGACACCGGAGCAGGCCGCAAAACTCCCCTTTGACCTTTACCGTGACGGATACGAGTATTACCTTCAAAACCACGCACACCCCAATTCTACCTTCAAGTACACCAAAAGCAGTCTGGTAGAGCTTATGGCGTTCGACGCGAGCGAAGGAATGTATCTTATCAACCAACCGTTGTTGATGATTGCAGGAAGTATCGCGGACACGTTTTACATGACCGAACTGTGTTACAGCAAGGCCACGGGTACATCGGACAAGGAGTTGTTTTTTATTCCCGGTGCTACGCACATCAAAACTTATTTTGTGCCGGAATACGTGGAACAAGCCGTGGTTAAGCTGACGGATTTTTTCAACAAGAATCTGTAAGTTGTGAGTATGAAAATTAGCAGAATAGTATCATTTGTAGCCATAAGCCTCCTTGTCGGGGCTTTGGCTTCTTGTGGAAATAACAAGCCTGAACGTGTACCGGAAGGATACCATATCAATTTTTCGGAAACATCGCCCAATCCGAAAGAACATAAGAGAGTGCTGGTTATTTCCGGAAGCCCCCGTAAAGGAGGTAATACCGATTTATTGTGCGATGCCTTCGCACGCGGAGCGAAAGAAGCCGGAGGATATGTGGAGAAGGTGTTTCTTGCCGACTATAATATCGGCTATTTCTCGGAAGATGACGTGCAACGGGTAGGAAAACGCGCAAATGAAGCTGGAGATGATGTCCCGATGCTCATGGATAAGCTGGTAAACGCGGATGTGATTGTATTGGCAAGCCCTGTTTATTATATGAACATTACCGGACAGTTGAAAACTTTTATCGACCGTACATACGGGCGCTATCGCGAAATGAAAGATAAGGAGTTTTTTTATCTTACCGCTTGCGCTGATGCTGAAGATAGTACGGCAGATTGGGCGATAAACGGTTTTCGCAGTTTTGTGATGTGTCTTCCCAATCCCACGGAGCGGGGTATGGTCAAGGCAACGGGCATGGGGCGTAAGGGGGCTGTAAAAGGCAGCCAATACGAAACGGAGGCATATAATCTTGGAAAAAATATTTAACGAATTAAATGATTGATTTATGAAATTAAGATTCACAATTTTATTGATTTCCGTTCTGTTCCATATCGGGGCTTATGCGCAAGCGACACCGGATAAACAATCTTCCGGAAAAATATTGGTGGCTTATTTCAGTTGGGGCGGCAATACCCAGAAAGTGGCCGGACATATCGCATCACTCACTGGAGGGACTCTGTTCCGTATCGAGCCTGAAAAGCCATATCCCACTGAATACACCCCGTGTACCGAAGTGGCGAAAGCGGAGAAAGAGACCGATGCACGTCCCGCCATTAAAAATAAAGTCGAGGATTGGGATCAGTACAATATTGTATTTATCGGTTGTCCTGTTTGGTGGCATACCGCCCCTATGATTATCAATACGTTTTCAGAAAGTTATGATTTCAAAGGGAAAATAGTTATTCCTTTCTGTACCTATGCCTCGACTTATCGGGATGAAACACTGGCTAAAATCGCAGAACTGACACCTGCCGCCGAGCATCGGAAAGGATTCGGAGCCGTGGATAAAAATACGAAAGGCATTGAAGCATGGCTGAAAGAAATCAAGTTGTTAAAATGATTAAAAACAAAGATTTATGAAAAAGGTACTTTATGCACTCGCACTATTGGCAGACACTATATGCCTTGTTGTTGCCTGCTCGAATGACGAACCGGATACTGGCAATGGAAATCAGGATATGGAAGAAGTTGTTCCGGGAACAAATCATAAGATTCTGATAGCCTATTTCTCCCAACCGCTTCCTAACAATGTGGATGCGGTAACTTCTGCCAGCCGAGTAACCGTGAACGGGGAACTTTACGGCAGTGTCCAATACGTGGCTACCATCATCAATGAAGCTACGGGAGGAGATATGGTTCGGATTCTGACCTTACAGCCTTATCCTGAAAGTTACGATGATTTGGCAAGTCAGGCAAATCAGGAACGTCAGAATGACATTCATCCCGAACTCGCCACGAACATAGAGAGTTTTGACAATTATGATGTTATTTTCATCGGTTATCCTATCTGGTGGTATCAGATGCCGATGGCCATGTACTCTTTCTTCGACAAGTATGATTTCGCCGGAAAAACCATTATCCCGTTTTCCACGCATGGAGGTAGCGGTTGGTCTGGGACTTTGGAGGATATTGCAGGGTTAGAGCCTATCGCAACAATGGTAAATGGTTACAGCATTTCCCGTAATAATACGGCGACTTCTCGTAGTGGTATTTTGAATTGGTTGAAAGAAATAGGCATGAGTGAATAACATATAAGCGAATTTTGAAATAGAAGTAAAAATATAAGGTAATATTAAATAGTAGGACAGGGAGTTAAACTAAGAAATAGTCTATATGATTCAAGTTTAATTTATTACCTTTGCGAATAATTTGTGTAAGTTGTATGGATAAACAAAGAGACATACTTGTTGTTGATAAACTTGGTATTGTGAGAACTGATTCTGAAGAAGAATATCTGGCTCATTTGCTTTGTTTGGGAGGCTCGTGTCGTTATCGTTTTAATGAACGGGACTTTGATTTGCACACCGGTGATTTGTCTATTATCCGTAAACGGAAGATGATTGAAAAAATGGAGCCGTCGGATGATTTTCAATGCAAAATAATCTACGCAAAGCCCGGCTTTATCGAATTATGTACGCCTCAAAGCAACTACGGAATGAAAGGGCAATTAGCTCTTTTTCTTAATCCGGTTATGCACCTTACACCGGAACAACAGATTATATGCCGTCGTGATTTCGAGATATTGGAAGCGAGGATTAAGGATACAGAACATCGCTTTTATCGTGAAATACTGATTAATTCCATGCAGACTGCCATTCTTGATTTCTTTGACTTCCATGCCCGTATTTACGGAGAAAGTGATATTTCCACGCAAAACGCCTCCATTATGAGCCGTTTTTTGAAGATGTTGGAAAATGGCTCATTCCGTGAACATCGAGAAGTAACCTATTATGCCGATTGTTTGTGCGTTACATCAAAATATCTCTCTGAGGTATCGAAAAAAGTGAGCGGTTATGCCGCCAACTATTGGATTAACCGCTATACGATACTTGAAATATCTCGCTTGCTTCGTGACAAATCACTGACATTCGTCCAGATTTCCGATATGTTCGGCTTTTCATCACCTGCCTATTTCAGTCGGTACGTGCAACGTAATTTAGGATTGAACCCAACGGACTATAGGGAATAACCATATTTATCTTCCTCTTGTATTTTCGGTAAAAATCGCAGTTTTTACCGATTTTTTTGTATCGCCAGATTTCTATTCTCTATCTAACTTTGCAGTGAAAATATTAAAAATCAGAGTAATATGAAATCATTGGCTATTACAGCATTATTACTGCTATCCGTTGGAGCAATGGCGCAGAATAATCCAGAAAAAACTTTTCGTCAACCTTATCCGCTTGGCGAGAAACTATCTTCAAACCCCAATTTTACAGGTGATGTATGGCTTGCTCCTTTAAGTGAGCAGAAGGAACTTCATGCCCCTATGTCAAATGTAACTTTTGAACCGGGATGCCGAAACAGTTGGCACTCACATAAAGCCGGCCAGATATTGATAGCAACAGCCGGTATCGGGTATTATCAGGAAAAAGGACAACCCGCCCGACGGTTGTTTCCGGGCGACATTGTGGAGATTGCCCCCGACGTGGTACATTGGCACGGGGCAGCACCAGACAGTTGGTTTGCGCATATCGCCATTACAACCAACCCTCAGATAAATGCGGCAGTATGGCTCAGTCCCGTCAGCGACAACCAATATCAGGAAGCTACGGCTGAAGCGGAAAACCGTTATGCTGTAGCAAACAGCATATTGACTGCACGCGAACAAGCCATTGTAGCGGTGGCGTCCTATACCGGAAAGGGAGATTTGGAACACCTGAAATCGGCTCTTGCGAGAGCATTGGAGTCAGGTATGACCATCAATGAAATAAATGAGGTATTGATTCACGCTTACGCTTATTGCGGATTTCCACGCAGCTTGCGGGCGATACAAACCTTTATGCAGGTCGTGGATGAGCGGAAAGCGAACGGGATAAACGATGTTGTCGGTCGGGAAGTCTCTGAAATGAACGGCAATAGAAGTCGCTACGAACGGGGACGGGATATACTTGCCGAAATATCGGGTACTTCTGCCGATGCCCCCAAAGCAGGTTACGCAATATTTACACCTGCTATCGAACGCTTCTTAAAAGAACATCTTTTTGCCGACCTTTTTGAGAGAGACCTGCTGACCTATCGTGAACGCGAGCTCGCAACAGTTTCCATTCTTGCCGGTGTCGGCGGCGTTGAGCCGATGTTCAGGAGCCATGCAGCGATATGCATACATCTCGGCGTTACAGCCGAACAACTTTCGGCATTACTGAATATTGTGGAAATGAATCTCGGAACATCTTATTCGGAACCATTGCGTAGCATATTGGAACAAATAGTAAAACAGAAATGAAAAAGATTATTTTAGGGGTGTTGCTCCTGCTGTTTACAGGAGTAGCCCAAGCGCAGCATATAACGATTGCCCGACAAGGACATTTCTCGGTGGGTGGGCAAACCATACAAAGGTTGGGAAAGTATGACAACAGCAAGTTTGTCGGATGGGCGGAGCAAGAAGAAACCGGACAAAGCTATCGAGCCGACCATGCCTTTGTGGATTTTCAGATTCCTGCCGACAGCAAGAAACTACCGTTAGTCTATGTTCACGGTTACGGAGGTTCGGGTGTATGTTGGCAAATGACACCTGACGGCAGAGATGGTTTCGCCACATTGATGTTACGCCGTGGCTGGAGTAGTTATGTGGTCGATCTTCCGGGTAGAGGACGTGCTGGACGAACATCAGCAACAACGACAGCCAAACCAGTGGCCGATGAAATGTTCTGGTTCGACATCTGGCGTATCGGTGTATGGCCGAATTTTAACGAGGGTGTGCAGTTCCCGAAAGATTCGGCATCTTTTTCACAGTTCTTCCGCGAAATGACACCCGATTTGAGCAACCATCAATTGGATATTCCCGCACTCGGAGCATTGTCCGAACGTATCGGCGACCATATTCTCGTAACCCACTCTGCCGGAGGGTTTTCCGGCTGGATGTCTGCGATGCAAAATTCAGAGGTCAAAGGTATCGTGTCTTATGAGCCGGGAGGGTTCGTGTTTCCTGAAGACGAAGTTCCTGAACGTATCGATGGCTTAACCGGAGGTGTAGCTGGGACAGCTGTTTCGATGGAGCAATTCAAAAGACTCACGGAAATTCCGATTATTCTTTATTTCGGAGATTACATTCCCGAAACACCTTCTAAAAAACTCGGCGATGAGAATTGGCGCGTTCGCCTTCAGATGGCCCGCAAGTTCGTCGAAGCTATCAACCGACATGGAGGAAATGCCACATTAGTAGAACTTCCCAAAATCGGTATCTATGGTAATACACATTTTCTTATGCAGGATTTGAATAATGCTGAATTGGCTGATTTGCTTGATGAGTGGTTGTTGAAAAGTAAATTGAATTAACACACAAGGAGTTTTCCACATACTAAGATGAGATTATTACTGCAACACAGGATACTTTTGGGTTACATCGTATTGATAGCAGTCATTGGAAGTATGGCTGCTACCATGCTGCATGAGCGTGGTAGAGTTCATAAAATAGAGGACGAAATAACCGAAATCCGGGAGGCAAATCAAACGATAAATGCCGCCCATCGACATATTACAATTCTTGCCACTTTGGGTGAATCCGCGATTACATGGGACGAAGAGGATTGTCGGAAGTATCAGTTGCGGCGGCAAAAAGTCGATAGCCTTTTGTTGTTTTTACAGAGGAATTATGCGGAATTTACTCCGTCCGCCCCAATCGACACACTTCGTCTTGTATTGGAGAACAAGGAAAAGCACCTATTCAATACTATGCAAGCATTCCAATGGCAGGATAGTTTGCTACAGGAACAAGAACCTGCCATTGCCAAACAGACAAAAAACTTCCGTACCGTAACCCGCAAGAAGAAAGGCATTGCGGGATTCTTTGGTGCAAAAGAGACCGTACAAATTCCAGTTTCATCCAACCAACTTCATTCCTTGAATGAACAGTTAATCTCACGTCAGCAGCAGATAAATAATTATACAGACAGTTTACGTATTCAAAACAGAGAACTAAACCGTAAATTAGGACGATTAATCCAAGATTTGGACGAACAATCGCAAGAGGCTTTTTTGAATAAAGAGATACAGGTCAAAGAATCGTATGAGCGTTCAACAATGATTGTAACCGGACTGGTTATTAGTGCCTTTATACTTCTGGTCTTTTCTTATTTGATTATCCAACGGGATATCCGGCAGAAAGAGAAAACCCGTAAACGCCTGGAAGAAACGATAAAACAGAATGCCTCATTGTTAGAAATGCGTAAAAATATCATCCTGACCATATCACACGACATCCGTGCCCCGCTGAACGTCATTGGCGGCAGTGCAGAATTGGCAATGGACACCCGTGACAAGAAGCAGAGGAACAATCATCTGAACAACATAAGGATAGTATGCAAGCATATAACCCATCTGCTTAACAACCTGTTGGATGTATACCGTTTGAACGAAGCCAAAGAAACACGGAACGATGTTCCTTTCAGTCTGAATGACCTGTTGGAGCGTACCGTTTCCGGTTTCACCCATATAGTAAACAACAAGGGCATCCTGTTTAACCACCGGTTTGATAATACAGACGTGAAACTTCTCGGTGATATGGACCGTATCGGACAGATTATAGACAACCTGCTGACCAATGCCGTCAAGTTTACCGAATCCGGCACAATCAGTTTCAATGCCCGTTACGATGATGGACGCTTATCCTTAGAGGTGAAAGATACCGGAATAGGCATGAATGAAATCATGTTGTCCCGGATCTTCCGGCCGTTTGAACGGCTTGCATCCGAAACGAATACCGATGGTTTTGGATTGGGGCTGCCAATAACGAAAGGACTCGTTGACCTGCTCGGTGGAACAATAACCGTTGCAAGTGAATCCGGCAGCGGCAGCACTTTCTGTGTGATCTTGCCTTTGCCTACGACAGAGGAGTTGATAGAAGACGAGAACATCCTATCTTCATATACCGGCAGTCTCCCTCAAGACATTCTGGTTATCGACGACGATCCGATGCTTCTGAATATAGTCAAAGAGATGCTGGAACGCAACGGGGTAACTTGCACAATTTGCACGACTGCCAAGGAAGTGGTAAAGGCGATGCGCAACCAAAACTATGACCTGTTGTTGTCAGACATACAAATGCCGGGAACGAACGGATTTGATTTGCTGACCCTGCTACGTAACTCGAATATAGGCAACTCCCGCACAATACCTGTCGTTGCCATGACTGCACGTGGAGATCGGGATAAAGAGGCATTCTTGAACACAGGCTTTACCGATTGCATCTATAAGCCATTCTCGTCCTCGGAACTGCTCAGCCTTATTTCCGGCATAAAGAAACAACAGGCGGATGACGGGCGGCATAGCGTTGATTTCAATACAATGCTATCAGAGGTCAGCGACAGCGTAAAGCTGCTCCGTTCTTTCATCGCCCAATCGGAAAAAGACCGGGACGAACTCGAAAGAGCCATAAAAAAGAGTGACCGGATGAAATTGCGTGAAACAGCACACCGTATGCAGCCATCATGGGATTTATTACATATAGGCGACCGGTTGATGGCATACCGCGCCTTGTTAAAGGACGGCACACAAGATGACAGTGTCGTCAAAGAACATACCCGGCAGATAATTGATTACACTTCCACTCTTATTGCGGAAGCGGAGAACGAAATAAAAAGACAAACGAATGAAACGGAAAATACTGATAGTTGAAGACAACATGAACTTGTCACAAATGCAGAAAGACTGGTTCTCCCAAGCCGGCTATGATACGATGACAGCCATGAGCGAGCCGATAGCCCGCGCATTGATACGCAAGACACGATTCGACCTGATACTTTCGGATGTGCGCTTGCCGGAAGGGGACGGGATTTCCCTTTTGGAGTGGTTGCGTAAAGAGAAAAATGACACGCCGTTTATCATCACCACCGAATATGTATCCGTGCCGGATGTGGTGCGTACCATCAAATTGGGAGCCATAGATTACCTGCCCAAACCGGTGCATAGGGAACACCTGCTGGAACTGGCGGAAGAAGTGTTCCGACCGATAGCCACTGTGCGGAAGAAAGAGAAGACACTATTCCATCGCACAAGCCCCGGAATACTGCAAGTGGAGAAATTCGCCAAGCTGGTTGCCCCATCCGATATGTCAGTAATGATACTCGGAGCCAACGGAACCGGAAAGGAATCGATTGCGCAAACCATCCATGTCAACAGCGAGCGTTGGAATACACCTTTCGTTGCCGTGAACTGCGGAGCGTTGCCACGTGAACTGGCCGCCTCGCTGTTCTTCGGTCATGAGAAAGGGGCATTTACCGGGGCAGATACGGCGAAAACCGGTTATTTCGATATGGCGAAGGGTGGCACGCTGTTCTTGGATGAGATTGGCACCATGTCATACGAAATCCAATCCCTGCTGCTTCGGGTATTGCAAGAGAACGTTTACACCCCGATAGGCAGCGGCAAGGAACGGACAGCGGATGTCCGAGTGATTGCCGCCACCAATGAAGACCTGCAACAAGCCATCAAGGAAGGACGGTTCAGGGAAGACCTCTATCATCGTCTGAATGAATTTGAAATCAGACAACCATCACTGGCGGAATGTGCGGAGGACATCATCCCTTTGGCGGAGTTTTTCAGGGAACGTTATTCGAAAGAACTGAAACGGGAAACGCAAGGATTTACAGAGGATGCCATTCACCGGATGCTCGCTTATCCATGGCCGGGTAACGTGCGTGAATTGCAAAACCGAATCAAGCGTGCCGTGTTGGTCGCGGAAACGCCGATGCTGGATGTGAAAGGGTTGGATATCGAATTTAGCCGGCCTATGGAGAACTCCGGCTCAAAAGCAGTAATCCTGCCGTTAAAAGATGAATCTCTGGAGAAAGAGAGCATTGTCAATGCCCTCAAAGCCTGTAACGGGCACAGAGAACAGGCAGCTAAAATATTAAATATCAATCCGGCAACACTATACCGGAAAATGAAGAAATATGGGCTGAAATGAATTTGACGACTAAAAATAGTGCAAATGTCACTGAATATGTGTACTTTTGCACTTAAATAGCGAAAAATGCGGCGTACTGTCCATGAGGCAGTTGCCGTTTATATATAGACATAAGACCGCAAGCGTCCTAATGGGAATCTGGAAAATTAACATTGGAAGGAACTATTGCGTGATTGCTTATGCTATGCCTTGGCATAGCGTGCATTCACCTATTCCTTTCAAGGGCATTCCAGAGCCTCCATTAGAGATAGCGTGTATTGCACGCTTCTTTTTTAGACGGTTGCCGGTCCGGATTTAATACAGAATTTATATGTCGAAAATCCAAGCAGTAACAGTAATGACACTGGACGGCTTCCTGCCGGAAACCGACAATGTGCTGACGCAATGGGTAATGAACCACAGAAAAGGGTTTGTTCATTGGCGGGTACGCTGCAATGCCGGGATTTTACCTCATTCCATACTGGACCTGCTTTGCGAGAAAGACAGCAAAAGTGCCTCCTTTACCTATCTGGCAGAAGTTCATGATGCTGAATCCCTTGAGCTTCTGCGTGGATTATTCCACTACAACCTTGTGGATGAATTCATCGTTTATCTGTTTCCTTATTCCACCGGAAAAGGGAATTCCGTACAAGATATTCTTCCTCCCCGGCAATGGCAGTTGCATAAAGTCACAACTTTTTCCAACGGTATCTGCCGCCTTATTTACCGTAATCCTTGCAGGATGTAACTCGAATGCGTGGATTTCTCTTTTCGTATTAGCATAAAAAGACAAGAATACAGAGAGAAAATCCATCATAAAAGCCCTGCGAATATGCAACGGGCATCGCGAACAGGCAGCACGGTTGCTGAAAATAAATCCCGCTACACTGTACCATAAGATGAAAAAATACGGTTTGCGATAGATTGAAAACACAAATAAAGTTCATTCCCTTTTCCGGCGGTGGCCATTTCTTGAGAGTCGGTCTGTATATAAAAGCGGCTTATTTTTGTTTTTTTGTTCCTGTTTTTCCGCTTTCAGGCGCAACGACTTCGGAGTGGAGCCCTTCCCGAGCCTTCAGGCGAGCGGCAAGTTGTTTTGGGGTGCCGGAAATAATTTCGGGTGCCCCAAAAAACAAGATGCCTGAAAGAAGAATTAGAGAAAAGCACGGTAATTGATTGGTTAATAGAAATGTATGTCTTTTAGTGTCTTTGGATGCCGAGTAGCGAAATAGCAGGAAAAAGCGGATTAGTACAGAATTTCCGCTTCTAAACCGTTACCCGTTCAAATAGACGAAAAGCAAGGCAAAACAATGACGTTAAACGTCTGGTTATAGCGTTGTTTGTCTGTGTTTTACATTGTTCGGATAACTCATATTGAAAGTAATTTTACGAACTTAAAATGTGAGCGTTATGAACAACGAACTAAAGGTGTCCTTGTATCTCAAACGAGAGCGGAACACAGAAAGAACAGAAACAAGTCCCAATGCCGTTTACCCGATTGTGGGTAAAATCATCATCGGTAACTCTATCGCACAATTTGGCTCAAAGCTGAAAATCGAAGAACGGCTTTGGAATGTAAAATCAGGTCGGGCAATCGGAAAAAGCCGTGTTGCCGTTGAACTCAACAGAGAGATTAATAAAATTAATCTCTCCATACACACGCACTACAGGGACATTTTAAAGCGGACAGGAAAAGTAACCGCTATCGAAGTGAAGAATGCCTTTCAAGGAATTGCTACCGCACAGAAAACACTACTTATCCTGTTCGGTGAAATGATGGAAGACTTTAAAGGAAGAATAGGCATAGACCGGGCACAATCTACCTACAAGCAGTATGAAGTCCTTTATAAACAGCTTAAACAATTCCTTCGGGAAGAATACCATGTAGAGGATATTCCCCTTGCTGAGTTGGATTTACCTTTCATCGAAGCGTTGAATTTCTTTTTCCGTATAAAACGTAAGATGAAGCCGAGAACCGTTAAGGCTCGGATTGTCTTGTTAAACAAAGTAATACGTTTAGCGTTGCATCGGAGAATTATTACCCGTGCGCCTTTTGGCGGTTTTGAATTGGAAAAGACCGAGCTTAAAAACAAATCACTCACCAATGACGAACTGAATTTGTTAATGAAAACTTCCCTTAAATCAGGTACACAACGGTTTATCCGTGATATGTTTCTGTTTTCGGTATTTACCGGCTTAGCTTATGCAGACCTGCATAAACTCTCTTGGAAAGATATTATTACCGAAGACGATGGTAGCTTTTGGATTTCAGCCAACAGGCAAAAATCACATACGGAGTTTAATGTAAAACTGTTGAATATCCCTATTCAAATCATGGAGTACTACAAGGGGCTTGCTCCCGATGGAAAAGTATTTCCTCCTATGAGTTTGGGGCAGGTCAATGTCGGCTTAAAGAGGATTGCGAGAAACTGCGGTATCAATCGGGCTTTATCCTTTCATCAAGCAAGATACACTTTCGCTTCTCAAATTTGCCTTTCTCAAGGCGTTCCGATTGAGAGTGTCAGCCGAATGTTAGGACATAAGCATATCCAAACAACTCAACGCTATGCACGTCTTAACAATGAGAAGATAAGTAATGATATGCAGCAACTATCTGCACGTCTTGCTTCTAAATTCAACTTTTAATCATTCTAAATAGAAATAGTATGCAAAATAATAGAAGCACTTTCGCTATACTCTTTTATCTGAATACCAGCAAAAAGAAAAAATCGGGTAACTGCCCCATCATGGGGCGTATCAGTGTGGACGGTAAAAGCTCGGCTTTCAGCACGGGTTTAGAACTATCTCCCGAAAAATGGGATGCCAAACAGGGGATAGCCACAGGCAAATCAAAGGAAGAAACAAATATCAATAAACAGATAGAAAACTATCGGGCTGAGCTTGTTCGCCATTATAAAACCTTACTGGAAAACAAAAGCTATATTACTGCTGAAATACTTAAAAACGCTATCAAGGGAATTGATGTTAAGCAAAACAGCCTGATACAAGAGTTTGCAGCCTTAGTTGAAGAAAAAAGGCAGTCTGTCGGTATCTTGATAGTCCGCACCACTTATGTACATCTTTGTCGTAGCTATCAACATTTGAAAGAGTTTTTACAATACAAATATGGAGTAACGGATATTCCATTTACCCAAGTTGATTTCGATTTTATAGAATCGTATGTTTACTATCTGAAAATCAATCTACAAATGGGTGCAAGTACCACCAACAATACAATAAAGCCATTACGCCGGGTTGTAATGCGAGCCTTAAACAAAGGTTTGATGTATCAAGACCCGTTCTTTGGTTATCGTCCGCAGCGGATAACAATTACACGGAAATGGTTATCTATAGATGAAATAGAACGATTGATACAAGTGGATATGAAACATGAGAGTGCCAATTTTATCCGTGATATGTTTATATTTTCAACATTTACGGGGCTTGCCTATGTGGATTTGAAGAACTTACGACATGATAATATTGTACGGAAAGAAGATGGCAAACAATGGATTGTCCTGAGCCGTCAAAAGACTGGAAGTACTTCTTATATTCCACTACTTGATATTCCATTACGACTTATTGAAAAATACAGGGATACTGCTTTTGCTGGTTTTGGTGGAAAGGTGTTTAGATTATGCACAATAGAAAATGCTGATATTCAGTTGAAAAAGATAGTAAAAGCAGCCAAAATTGATAAACGGCTGACGTACCACATGGCAAGACATAGCTATGCAACCCTTTGTCTTTCAATGGGTGTTCCGATAGAAACGATTAGCCAAACACTGGGACACCGAAGTATTTCCACTACTCAAATCTATGCGGATATAACCCGTACTAAGATTAATGAGGATATGACGAATTTAGCGGAACGGATTGAGGGAAGATATGAATTGATTGAATAAATATATACTTGACTATTTAGACCAATGTTTGTATTATAAATGTAAAAGTCGTAAATTTGCACATGAATCTTATTTGATTGAGTATTAATGTGTTCGTGTAATAATAACAAATAGCGTGACCAAAGTTTCTAATAAGCGATATGTATCCAAAGGAGATGACTCTATTGATAAAATAAAGTTGTTTTTTAGTAAGCTAGACTCTACATGGGGGCGAATACTTCTTATTGGTGCTTTTGTTATTGCTGGTTATAAGGTTGGTAGAATACATGAGGAAATTATTCAATTGAGAAAACAAAACGAGATGGAAAACAAGCTGAATAATGCTCTATTTGATGCGAAAGAAAAATACCTAAAAGAAATTGTCGATTTAAAAAACGAATGTAATCTTTATAAAATTAGATATGAGCAAAAAAAATAAAATAAGACGTTTAAGTGACGTTATTGTTGATATAAGAAAAGAAATCAACAATAATGAGAGTCAAGAAAATAAAGATGCAGTTAGTATCTTGTTAGATGAAGCAAATCAAATTATTGACGAAAATAAGAAAGCGGATAAAGGCATAGGGTATGCCATGTTGCTTATGTTTGGGGTAATTATTTACTTTGGTGTTTCTTTATATCAAGCCGATAATCAAATTAGTCTTTTAAACGATGATATTGTAGAAAAAAGAAATACAATCAATAACCTTCAATGGTCGGATTCTTTATTTACTAAATTTATGGATTTATCTTATGATTCTATAAATGGAAATAGAACTATATATTATAAATCTATAAACGGAAAACCATTAACATATTCTGATTTGTTGAAAGAAAATGATTCGTTGAAAAATGCAAATCGCCATAATGAGCTAAAACTCTCACTTGCAAGAAGAAATTATGATATTAGCTTTAAAGAAACAGATTCATATATTACCATAATGGCTCCTAAATTAGATTCCGCATTATTATTATTGCCACACTATAAGAATAAAATTCAATATAATGCGAATAAGAAAACTTGGAGTGTCATATTACCTTAGTTTTATTTTTTCTTCCATATAAAAAGAACCATAGATAGTCAATGCATATTTTTATGTCAATATTTTTAGTGTTTTTTTACAACCATTTTTCAATGATAAACGTTTACTATCGGGAGAGAATGAATAAGGCAATGCTTTGGAGAAATTTATTCTTTTTGTGGAGCAAAAAGGAAGAAATTTTTCCAAACACGTAGGGCTTAGCATTGACGCTTCAGGCTCGGAATATACCTTTGTGTTTAGAGAAAAAAAGGATTATTTTGGCAATATGTTTTTTAATGAATCACCAATAAGGCTTTCTATCATTAGTAACTTGTCCTTGTTTTTTCTCATAGAGGAACTATCTTGTAAATCTATACTTATGTGTCCTGAGTATTGTTTTGGCATAGAATAATATCCTGCATTTTCACTATCTGTATCCATTTCTAACTCATACAAAATTGCAGGTTCCCCATGTATTAATTTTATTGTGTTATTGCTAGTAAATGAAATCTCAGCAATTTTGTGTGATACTTTATTCATACTTCCATTAGATGATAAATATTCTATATCCATAATTAACCAAAGGTTATCTAAATATCTGACAGGACAATAGCCTGATATAGAGTCATTATCAATCAATATAAGCCCTTTAAAATACTCCTCGTAATTACCCGACAACATTACTAATTTATGCTCATTAGGAGCTAACATTAATGGATATGCATCTGATTTCAAGTTGCTAATTCGTTTGTAGTGAGATACAGAATCAGTCTTAAGCTCCAAATATAACACTGTGCTTAAAATAATTTCTTCTTGATTTCCTCCATTTCTAAAAATTAAAGGGATGTCTATATCTTTCTTGTCATTGTGCTCAATCGGCATTGCTATATACAATAAAGAATGTTTTATATAAAAAAATTGAAAATACACACTTGCAAGTGATATAACCAAAGCTGTTATACTAGTTATAAGTGATAAAGTATTAAATTTTTTATCGTTCATCGTTAGTTAGTTTTTAATGCTACAAAGGTATGGATATTTTTTCAATATTGTATTTATTCTATTGAGAAATAATCAATTAGACTATTTGCGGATATGGCGTAGTTCTCGCCATCAATCGAGTAGAAGCCTAATTTCTTGGCAAATGTACTGCTTTTGATGTTGGTACACTCAATACCGATATGGTTAAAACCGTACTTTCGGGCTATTCCTGCCAGAAATCGGATAAAGTGCGTTCCATGCCCTATCCTTTCTTTGCGAAAACTCAATCGGGCTATAATCAAACAATCAGGTGGAAATAGGCTTTCAACCTTTCTGACACGCAAATACAGGTCTATACGGCTGTTTCTTCGGGTGGCGATAACATTGTCTATCGTCAGACAGACAAGTGATTTACGATACTTGAAACGCTCCATCAGGTAGCGGTCTATATCATTCCTTAGTTCTTCATATTCAATCATCGCCTTATCCCTTTCTTCTTTTTCTTTTTGAGTTTCTTTGCATGTAATTCCTCTACCAATGCTGCATCATAATTATTGCTATCTCCCAATGATAAGATAGATAATATAGAATCACCACTACCGCTATTTTGCTGATTGTAAGACTGTTTATTATCCGCCTTGCTATCAAGATTGCGAGAAATCATGTTTTCTTTTTCACCGGATTGGAATGCTTCTTTTTTATTTTCGCCAGTAAAATATTGTTTTGGCTCTTTCAACTCCTGCTCCTGCATTTTCAGTTTATCGTCTATACTACCGTTTTTCATGGTATTAGCATACTCAAAGGATTCCGATAGTTGGCGATTATAACCGAATAGCTTATCAAATCCCTGTTCCGCTTGTCGGAACAAATTTACACGGTCAAATCCTCCTTTTATTACTCCGTTCTTGGTGTTCTTGTGGTTAGTGAGCGGTGATAACTTCTTTTTGTTAGTTTGGTCTTTACGGCTCACAACCAAATGGCAGTGCATATTCAGTTCATTGTCGGAACGGCTACGGTCGAAATGAATTTTGCCGTAAAACTTTATATCTGCTTCGGATAGCCCTTTGTTGAAATTCTTAGCGTATTCAGGAATGAACACTTCCCGAATATACCGTTTCATGGCTTCGGCTTTATCCTGTTCAGTGTTCCCCATTGCCCGAAGTTCCTTTTCCGATGGGCTGACATGGATAGCGAAAAACTTAGCATCCGTTTTCAGTAATTGCCCGATATTGCTGTCTATATCCTTAATAACCTTTGATTTGTAGATGTTATCATCCATCAGGTTGAAAAAGCCATCGGTATAGATACCTTTTTCCATTCGTTCCAAATCTTCATGTTCCAAATATGAAGCTAATTGTCGGCTACTTCCTGCATTGTTATATGTTCCACCTGATGGTGGGGCAAAATCTATGTGCATGGCTCTATGTGTTTATCAGATTGATGATTTCCGCTTTTAAGTTCTCTTTTCGTTTGCTATCCATCACACCGCAAGCGGATAACTCCGAATAGAGTTGTATCAATTTAAGGAGCTTCTTATAATCCCGTTGGTGTATCTGATAAAGTGCGGTAAGTTGTTTCCCCTGCTGGTTGATTACATCGGCGTGCTTGCCGAACTGTTCACTTACCTTTTGCAGTACAGCTGTTTGTTTACCTTGACTGGATTCTAATTGAGAAAGAATAAGCTTTTCCAATGTCTTGCCAATACTATCAAACCGAACCGCAATAGAATTAGCAGTTCGTATCATGGGATTTAGTTGTTCTTCCTCGTAGTGTCGGAGGGATCGGATAATATCATCCTGCCG
>ERZ791837.679-NODE-679-length-25585-cov-2.642421_pt1 | contig 25585 bp, 19 predicted proteins | sample MGYA00510292_ERZ791837 | MGnify/ENA primary metagenome ERZ791837 (study PRJEB30046, sample SAMN00715259) | human gut metagenome | study: EMG produced TPA metagenomics assembly of the A metagenome-wide association study of gut microbiota in type 2...
TGACGGTTTAGCGTATGTCACGGCAGTTTCGGAGATAAATACGGCTGTTTCTTCTACTGCAAATATGCAGTTTTCCGGTGTTGTAGAGCCTCAGGAAGTAAAGGAGATAAAGGCTGATCTTTCTAAAGTTATTTCTAAAGTATCTGTAGAAGATGGCGATCATGTAAAGGCAGGAGATCCACTCTTTACATATGATATTGAGGCTATGGAACTGGAGCTTTCACAGGGTGAAGTTGAAATTGAAAGAATGCAGAATGAAATAAGCAGCAGTGAACAGCAGATCGCACAGCTTGAAAGTGAGAAATATAATGCAAGTGCTGATGATCAGCTTACATATACAACTCAGATCCAGTCTCTTGAAACTGAAATTGCAAAAACAAAATATGATATAAAAACAAAGGAAATTGAGCTTGAAAAGCTTAAAAAGACAATTAAAAATGCAACGGTTAAGGCTGAGATTTCAGGAACAGTGCAATCGCTGAAAACGGTAGAGCAGCTTCAGTCAGATGGCAGTGATGTCATTATGAAAATTATGTCTGACGGCGAATTCCGTGTTAAATGTACGATCAGTGAGCAGAATATGTATATGATATATACTGATCAGTCTGCTACGGTACATTCACGTATAGATGATACGGTTTGGAGTGGAACTATTACAGAAATAGGTACAGAGGCTGAAAGCAATCAGAACAATATGTACTATATGGAAGATGAAATGACTACAGCATCAAAGTATCCATTTTACATAACACTGGATTCTAGTGATGGGCTTATGTTAGGACAACACATTGTTGTAACGCCTGAGCAGAGCAGTACTATAGAAAAAAGCGGAATTTGGCTTTATTCTGATTATGTTATAACTGATGAAGACGGTGATAGTTTTGTCTGGGCTGCCGGTTCAGGTGACAAACTCGAAAAGAGAAAAGTAGAGATTGGACAGAGCGATGAAATGATGGGTGACTGCGAAATAGTAAGCGGTCTTGAAGATGATGATATGATAGCATTTCCGTCTGATTCATATAAGGAAGGTATGCGCACAACTACAAATGCAGAAGAGGCTGTAGGCGTTGAAGATGAGTATCCGGTTGACGATGGTGATATGAACTTTGATGAAGAAATGCCTTTAGATGGCGATATTCCTTTAGAAGATGAGATCGTTTCATATGATGGGACATTACCTGCCGAGGAAGAAAACGCCGATATTGAGAAAGGCGGTGTTGCTGATGGTACTTGAACTACATGATATATGCAAGTCTTACTATCAGGGAAAAGAACCTGTACCAGTACTTTTCGATATTAATTTAGAGGTTTGTGAGGGTGAATATTTAGCTATAATGGGACCGTCCGGTTCCGGAAAGTCAACATTGATGAATATTATCGGACTTCTCGATTTGCAAACATCAGGCTTATATAAGTTTGACGGACAGGATGTAGGTAAGTGTACCGACAACCAGCTTTCTGATATTCGTAATAAAAAGATCGGTTTTGTATTTCAGAATTTCAATTTGCTTCCTCGTCAGTCTGTTATTGAAAATGTCGCACTTCCTCTTTTATATGCAGGTGTAAAGAAAAAAGAACGCATTCAAAGAGCAAAGGAAATGCTTGTTCGTGTGGGACTTGAGGATAGAATGAATTTTAAGCCTACACAGCTTTCAGGAGGTCAGAAGCAGCGAGTTGCTATTGCACGTGCAATGGTCAGCCGTCCAAGAATGCTCCTTGCCGATGAGCCTACCGGAGCTCTTGATACACGTTCCGGGGAACAGGTAATGGAGCTTTTTCATCAGCTGAATGATGAAGGTGTGACCATCGTTATGATCACTCACGAACCGGAGATCGCAGAACACGCCGGCAGAATAGTAACAATACGTGACGGCAGACTGCATCAGGGCGGATATAACGAATCAGAATTAAAGCAGGAGGACAGCGAAATATGACCAAAGGAAAGAAGATAGTTACAATTGCTGTATGCCTTGCAGTAGTAACAGGAAGTGCGTCCGGTGGCTTTATGTTTTATCGCTCAAAAGAGGCACAGAAGCATAAGGTAGAAGTTATTCCTGTTTCTTACGTAATGGAGCAGTACTGGGGCGACGAAATACGCATGGACGGTATGGTTGCTGCAAGCAATACTCAGAGTGTGATCTTATCAAACAGTCAGCTTGTAGATAAGGTTCTGATCAAAGAGGGCGATATAGTAAAAAAAGGCACGCCTCTGCTTGATTACGATATGACGGCAGTAGAGCTTGATGTTGCGCAGAAAAAAACGGCTCTTGCACTGGCACAGGATAATATACGTCAGGCTAAAAAAGAGCTGGATAAGCTTAAAGGCCTTCGTCCGTCAGAAGAAGCTCCTGATTTTCCAGATGATCCTGAACCTGATTTTCCTGATGAACCGTGGGAGCTTCCAAATATTCTGTCGGAGATAAAAGATGTATCCGATGCAGCGATGGGAAGCGGACTTGCCAGCGATCCGTATCAGTTTGCCTGCAAGGGCGAAACAGTTGTGTATAGCAGCGTTCTTGAACAGCTGAGTCAAACCAATAAATCAGCTGTATTTGTAGTTTATGATGAAACGGGATATGCTGTTTATGCATGGCTTGTATCTCCTGATTCACTGAAAGAAACAGTTCTTGACAATTGGGTTCTTGGCAGTAATATAACACTTACTGATGATGGAGGTGTACAAATACACGGCGGCGGTGTGTGGTATGGAATAGTGCAGGTAGGCGGTACTTTTGATTATGATCCGGCATCCAGCAGTGAACCGGATGAGCCTACAGAGCCTGCTACTACTACTGAAGAGACCATTACTGAACCACCTACAACAGAAATCACTACTGAAGTAATGGTGCAGCCAGCATCGTTTATCAGACCACTGTCAGCTATAGTACCTCTTGCTGCTAATAATAATATAAGTGAAGATTATATGTATTCACGTTCAGAACTTCAATATAAGATATCACAGCAGGAAGTTGAGATACGTTCTTTAGAAATTGCTGAAAAAAAGGCTCAGATCGAATATGATGCAGCTGTTGAGAAGCAACAGAATCCACAGGAAATTGCCAAAATAAACGGCGTTGTAACAAAGATTGCAAAGTCGGTGGAGGATCTGGAAGTAGGTGAGCCTTTTCTTGTAGTTCAGGGAGAAGGCGGCGTCACCATACAGGGCACTGTAAGTGAAGTGTATCTTGATAAGATAAAGCCTGGTTCAGTTGTTAATGTAAATTCATGGGATACCGGAGAAATGGTATCCGCACGCATTACAGAAGTGGATAATACCCCATCATCTTATGACTACCAGAGTTATGGTCAGAACCCAAATAACAGTCTCTATCCCTTCCGTGCATCTGTAGAAGAATCCTGTGATCTGACTGTGGGAAATTATGTAAGCATTACATTCTCAGGAGAAGCCGAATCAGGTAATTTCTACATTCCGCTCAGCTATGTAAGGCAAGAAAACGGTCAGTATTATGTTATGAAGGAATCAGAGGACGGCAAACTGGAAAAGCAGATCATTCAGACTGGAAAAATCATTTACGGCGGATATTCCATTGAGGTTATCTCAGGTCTGAACGAATCTGATTATATCTGTTTTCCTTACGGCAAATACGTAACTGAAGGTGCTCTTGTCAAGAAGAACAGTGACACATCTTATTAACGGAGGTACGATATGCTTGAAAATATACGTTTATCCTTGCAGGGAATTTTATCCCATAAGGTACGTTCGCTCCTTACAATGCTTGGCATCATTATAGGAATCGCAGCTATTATTGCTATCGTTTCCACTATTAAAGGTACCAATGAGCAGATAAAGAATAATCTTATCGGTGCGGGAAATAATGCTGTAGCAGTACAGCTTTATCAAGGAGAAAGTCCGTATGATTTTTCCTATCAGGAATCTCCCGAGGGAGTGCCTGTCGTATCGGACGATATTCGCAGTCAGATAGCTGAATTTGACGAAGTTGAATCTGTTTCATTTTATCGCACACGTTCATATTGTGAAAATGTCTACTATCGCAATAGTCAGTTCAGCGGAGCAATGCTTGGTATAGATGAAAATTATTTCGACACGGCAGGATATCAGATTCAGCAAGGCAGAGGTTTTACAAGTAATGAATACAGCAATAATTCAAAGGTAGTAATTCTTGACAATACAGCTGTAAAAAGCCTGTTTTCCTCAGAAAATCCTATAGGTCAGATCGTTGATATAGGAACTGAACCTTTTGTTGTCATAGGTGTTGCTGTGGAATCTACTCCTTTTGAACCAGTAATAAATTCAGAAGAAGACTATTGGACATATATGCAGACTTCCGGTGGAAAGATGTTTATTCCTGGAAAGTCATGGCCTATTGTTTACAGATTTGAGGAGCCGGAAAACTGTTTGGCAAAAGCAACCGACACTGATAGTATGCCTACAGTAGGAAAAAAGGTGTCTGATCTTCTCAATACAACTATTCAGACAACAAGCGACAGCGAGATGCAGATAAAATATCAGAGCGAGGATATTTTAGGACAGGCTAAGTCTCTACAGGATCTTAGTTCTTCTACAAATACAATGCTTATCTGGATTGCAAGCATTTCACTTCTTGTAGGAGGTATTGGTGTTATGAACATTATGCTTGTTTCAGTTACGGAGCGAACACGGGAGATCGGTCTTAAAAAGGCAGTAGGAGCTAAAAAAAGACGCATTCTTATACAGTTTTTAACAGAAGCCTCAGTTCTTACAAGTATCGGTGGAATTATTGGTGTGGGAATAGGAATAGGTCTTGCACAGCTTATTTCAAAGATAGCATCTGTCCCCGTGGCTATAAGCTCGGTGTCGATTATTGTTTCTGTAATATTCTCAATGGCAGTAGGCATTGTGTTCGGACTTATCCCGTCTGTTAAAGCGGCAAATCTAAATCCTATTGACGCATTACGTTACGAGTAATGATTTTTATAAAGGCAGTCAAAGCGTTTTAAGATACGCATTGACTGCCTTTATATTGTTGTTGTTGTTTGTGAAACTATTGACTTATATTCAATATTATAGTATAATTTTTCTTGTAAGAAGCTGTTTTTGTGATAACAACTTCTAAGTTGAAACGGAGGTTATAAGTATGAATGTTATAAGCGATATTTTTTACATTGGGGTAAATGATCATAAAAGCGATCTTTTTGAGGGACAGTATGTAATCCCAAACGGAATGGCGTATAATTCATATGTCATTGCAGATGATAAGATTGCTGTTATGGACACTGTTGACAAGAATTTTGGAGAAGAGTGGCTTGAAAATCTTGAATCAGTTTTAGGTGAAAGAAAGCCTGATTATCTTGTTGTACACCACATGGAACCAGACCATTCTGCTAATATAGCAGCATTTACTGAACTTTATCCAAATGCTGTTGTAGTTGCGTCTGCAAAGGCTTTTGTAATGATGAAGAACTTTTTTGGTACAGATTATAGCGACAGAAGAATTGTTGTAAATGAGGGCGATAAGCTGGAACTTGGCAGACACACACTCACATTTATGACAGCACCGATGGTTCACTGGCCAGAGGTAATAGTATCTTACGATAGTGCTTATAAGGTACTGTTTTCTGCTGATGCTTTCGGTAAGTTTGGCGCACTTGATGTAGATGAGGACTGGGCGTGCGAGGCTCGTCGTTATTATTTTGGCATTGTCGGAAAATATGGTGTTCAGGCGCAGATGCTCCTTAAGAAAGCGTCTGCTCTTGATATAAGCATTATATGCCCACTTCATGGTCCCGTACTCAGTGAGAATCTTGGATATTATCTTGATCTCTATAATAAGTGGACATCATATGTACCGGAAAACAGCGGAGTAACTATTGCTTATGTATCTGTTTACGGCAATACTAAAGAGGCAGCAGAGCTTTTGGCAGAAAAACTTACTGAAAAAGGTTGCCCTAAAGTTGCGGTTTCTGATCTTGCAAGATGCGATATGGCAGAAGCTGTGGAGGATGCTTTCAGATATGATAAGATTGTATTGGCAACACCGACTTATAATGGCGATGTTTTTCCATTTATGAAAGAATTTATAAATCACCTTACAGAGCACAATTTCCAGAACCGTACTGTAGCCTTTATAGAAAATGGCAGCTGGGCTCCTACGGCTGCAAAGGTTATGACAAAGATGTTTGAAAATTCAAAGAATCTGACTTTTACAGAAAATAGTGTTAAGATAATGTCAGCTCTTAGTGATGAAAACCGTTCTCAGATAGATGCTTTGGCAGAAGAACTTATGAAAATCTAATTTTGTTGTTGATATGCATTTAGAAAGTTCATACTGCAAAGTATCTGTATGTTTTGTCAGCGGCGGTTGCCGCTGACGACCAAAGTGAAATGAGGAAGATCACTGCTATGGAACTTGTTCGTGACATGGGAATAGGAATAAACCTTGGTAACACTATGGAGTCATCAGGAGACTGGATCGCTCAGTGGGGTGACGGAACAGTTGCTTCCTATGAAACAGCGTGGGGCAGTCCTGTTATTACAAGAGAAATGATAAATGGCTATGCAGAAGAAGGATTCGGTGTTGTCAGAATACCTGTAGCATGGTCCAATATGATGGATGATAATTATACTATCAGCGAACAGTATATGCAGCGTGTTCAGGAGCTTGTAAGATGGACGATAGATGCCGATATGTACGCTATTATCAATATTCACTGGGATAACGGCTGGGTGAATACATTCTATGATAATAAAGAGGAAAACATGAAGCGCTTTACAATAATGTGGGAGCAGATATGTGAAGGCTTTAGGAATTATGGCGACTATCTTATTTTTGAATCTCAGAATGAAGAACTGGGTTGGAACTCTATCTGGAATCAGTGGAGTGGCACAGAAGGTAAGGCTGATTCTTATTCACTTGTAAATGAGATAAATCAGAAGTTTGTGGATGTTGTAAGAAGTTCAGGTGGTAATAATTCAAAACGTCATCTTCTTATTTCTGGTTATAGTACGTCAATTGATCTGACCTGCGATCCGCTTTTCAAAATGCCGTTTGATCCTGAAAAATGTTGTGCTGTCTCAGTACATTATTATACTCCTTCAAGTTTTACTATTTTAGAAGAGGATGCTGATTGGTCACCTATGCGATTTACATGGGGTACTGAAGCAGACTATGCAGAGCTTTATCAGCAGATGGATCTTATGAAAACTACATTCATTGATAAGGGTATTCCTGTAATTGTTGGTGAGTATGGCTGTCATAGGAAGAATAAGGACGAGGAATCCGTAAGAAAGTTTTTAAGTTCAGTTTGCAAGGCTGCATATGATAGACAGCTTTGTCCTGTTCTCTGGGACATTACAGGTCTGCACTATGACCGCAATACCTGTAAGTTGGCAGATCCACAGCTGAAAGAACTTCTCATGAGCATTCCGGAAAAGAAAGATAAACCTGTAAAAGTAAAGTATGATGTAAATAATGACAGTAGGTTTAATTTAAATGATGATGTTGTTATGCAAAATATGAGTCTTTAAGCAAAGGAGTTTTTTATAATGAGCTTTAATAATAATTTTATTTGGGGTGCAGCTACGGCCGCATATCAGATCGAGGGTGCATTTAACGATGATGGAAAGGGACTCAATATCTTTGATACCTTTTGCAGCATACATGGAAATATTTTGAATGATGATAATGGTGAAATTGCTTGTGATCATTATCATAGGTTCAAAGAGGACGTAGCTCTTATGAAGAAGATAGGTATAAAGGCATATCGTTTCTCTATCAGTTGGGCAAGAATACTTCCAGATGGAACAGGAAGAATAAATTACGCAGGAATAAAGTTTTATAACGATCTTATTGATGAGCTGCTTGTGAATGGCATTGAACCATTTATAACTTTATATCATTGGGATCTTCCGCTTGCACTTGATAAAAAAGGCGGTTGGAGAAATTCTGAGATCGTCAGATGGTTTGCAGAATATGCAAAAGTTGTAGCAGAAAACTTTTCTGACAGGGTAAAGAATTTCTTTACTATAAATGAGCCGCAGGTAATAATAGGTATGGGTTATCAGTCAGGGGGACTTGCTCCCGGTTTAAAGCTTACAGATTATGAACTTTTTGAGGTAATGCATAATCTTCTGAAGGCTCACGGTGCAGCAGTTGCAGCACTTAGAATATACGGCAAGCAAAAGCTTAATATTGGATATGCTCCTTGTGGCTGTATGAATATTCCTGAGACAAATTCTTCTGATGACATTGAAGCAGCAAGACGCTCAATGTTTGAATTTGACGATCCTTCATTTGCTCCTAATAGCATCAGCTGGTACAGTGATCCTATAATCTTCGGACATTATCCTGAACGTGAAATGCAGTTCTGCGAGCAGTATATGCCAAAGATAACAGAGTCAGATATGAAGCTTATAAGTCAGCCTATAGATTTTCTGGGACATAATGTTTATTGGGGTATGACGGTGTCAGGAAAAACGGGAAAAATAGAGCTTGTAAAAGATCCTGGTGGATTTAAAAATGCACCGCATAACTGGCCTGTTACTCATGACTGTATATATTGGGGTGCAAAGTTTATTACAGAGAGATATAAAACCCCGCTTATTATAAGTGAAAATGGTAAGTCATGCCTTGATACGGTTTCTGTAGATGGGATGGTTCATGATGATGAGCGAATCGGCTATCTCAGAGGCTATCTTAGCGGACTTAAAAGAGCAGTAGAGGAAGGAATAGATGTAAAAGGATATTTTCTTTGGTCACTGCTTGATAATTTTGAATGGGCATATGGCTACAGTGAAAGATTCGGCATAATTCATGTTGACTATAAAAATCAGAAGCGTACTCTCAAGGATTCGGCAGGTTTCTATAGTAAAGTTATAAAAACAAACGGAGAAAATCTGTAATTTGATGTGCAGAGCTGATGAAAGCTCTGCACGTTTAAATATATTGGAGGATAAGTAATGAAGAATATTATTGAAATTGAACATCTCAGCAAAAGCTTTGGTGAAGTAAAAGCTGTAGATGATTTGAGCTTCAGAGTAAAAGAGGGTGAACTTTTCGCATTTCTTGGGGTAAACGGTGCAGGAAAGTCCACTACTATCAGTATTATGTGCGGTCAGCTGGCTAAAGACTCAGGCAGTGTAAAAATCGGCGGAGCGGATCTTGACGGAGAGCTTGACACAGTAAGACGAAATCTGGGGGTAGTTTTTCAAAATTCTGTACTTGACAAGAAGCTTTCTGTAATTGATAATCTGGAGTGTCGCAGTGCTCTTTATGGCATAACAAAGAGTAAGTTTAAAAGCCGCCTTGATGAGCTTGCAGAGCTTCTGGATTTTGGCGATCTTATGAAACGTACAGTAGGTAAGCTTTCAGGGGGACAGAGAAGAAGAATTGATATAGCAAGGGCGCTTATTCATGAACCAAAGATACTCATACTTGATGAGCCTACTACAGGTCTTGACCCTCAGACGAGAAAACTTTTGTGGGATGCAGTGACCCAGATGCGCAGAGATAATAACATGACAGTATTCCTTACAACCCACTACATGGAAGAAGCCGCTGATGCTGATTATGTAGTTATACTCGACAGCGGAAAGATCTCCGCAGAGGGCACACCTCTTATGCTTAAAAATACATATACAGGAGATTACATTACTTTATATGGCGTAAATGAGAATGATGTAAAGGTTCTTGGGGTTCCGTTTGTAAATATAAATAATACCTATAGGATATCTGTCTCTGATACAGCTTCAGCTACAGATCTTATTATAAAGCATCCTGACCTGTTCAAAGATTATGAGGTCATAAAGGGAAATATGGACGATGTGTTCCTTGCAGTGACAGGAAAGAATCTTACAGGAGGTGCAGTAAAATGACACAAATGAAAGCACTTATTAAACGAAATATAAAGCTTTATTTTAAGGATAAGGCACTTTTCTTCACCTCTCTTATAACACCTATGATACTGCTTGTATTGTATAGCACATTTCTTGGTAAGGTTTATGAAGATAGTTTTCGCAGCGCACTCGAAGCAGCCGGTGCATCTGTTTCAGATGAGCTGATAAGGGGATGTGTTGCCGCTCAGCTTATATCATCTCTTTTAGCAGTAATATGTGTAACTGTTGCATTCACTTCCAATATGCTTATGGTTCAGGATAAAATAACGGGTGCAAGGCGTGATCTTATAATGACTTCTGTTAAAAACAGAACATTGGCTATAAGTTATTTTGCAGCAAATCTTTTCTCTACACTTATGATCTGCGGTGCTGCAACAGTAGTAGGTCTTATATATATGTACGTTTCAGGTTGGTATATGACCTTTACAGACATTATGCTCTTGCTGCTTGATGTTGTTTTGCTTTCCTTGTTTGGTGCTGTTTTATCGGGAATTATCAACTTTTTCATTTCAAGCAATGGTCAGATGTCAGCTGTTGGCACTATCATCAGTGCAGGTTATGGATTTATATGCGGAGCATATATGCCGATTTCTCAGTTTTCAGCAGGACTGCAAAAGGTAATATCTTTCCTGCCGGGTACATATGCCACTTCTCTTCTAAGAAATCATACTCTTCGTGGAGTTTTTGAGGAGATGAGTGATTCAGGATTTCCAAAGGAAGTTGTTGAGGGAATAAAGGATTCCGTTGACTGTAATTTATACTTTTTTGATGATAAGGTTTCCATTTCTTCAATGTATATTACTCTTATTGCTTCTATTGCAGTACTTTTGGCAATATATGTTCCAATGGGAGTACTTTTAAAAAGAAAATCAAAACGATAAAATAAAAGAAAACACATCAGAAACATATTCTTCTGATGTGTTTTTTAGTCTGTTTATCTTTAATTATGAGTACGTAAGTATAATATTCTCTGCGACCTCTTTGCATGAAATGCATCTGTCCATGGCTTGTTTTTGTATATAGTGATGTGCATTAGGTTCGCTCATTTTCAGTTCGCTTATAAGCAAAAGTTTTGCACGATTTACAATACGTATCTCTTCCATTTTTTCTTCAAAGGAAAGTGTACGCTTTTCAGATTTGCGCATACGTTCCCTTGCGCAGGCAAGCCATCTCATTGCCTGTATCATAGACAGCCTTGAAGTGGGTTTCGGCATTGTAAAAACGCCATGTTCAGTAACTTTATCATAAATCTCATCGTGTATGTCATTTCTTACCAGAAGCAGCACAGCCGTACCGGTTCTTACAGATATATCAATAGCAAAATTTATACCTGGATCATCTGGTAAAGGAGAATTTATCATAATAAAATCAAATTCTTTTTCTGCGGCGTTACGTTTGGCTGTACTGACACTTGCAGCAGTACTGACCGGATAATACTTAGATTTGGGGAGCATATCTGCAAGAGATAGATTAAAACTCTTTGAAGCAGATACAACAAGAACGCTGTAAACTCGTTCTTTTAAACTCATTTATTTACACCCCTTTTACGGTTTAAGAAATATTTATCTGTGGCAGTAGATATTCAGTACAGGAGCTGGAATATGTTCTTTTATAAACTCACTTGAAGCTGCAATATTGCAGGCTGTTTTAAGAGCTTCTGGAAGTTTTTGGAATTTGGAGAGAGTATCATTATCTGCTTTATATAAATTGATATCTGCTGCCGGTGGTAGATCAAGCTTATTTTGTATTCCATGAATACTTGCATAGATTATAAGAGCAAATGCAAGATAAGGATTTGCAGTAGGATCTGGAGAACGAAGCTCTGCACGACGGTATCTTCCTTCTGCTGCAGGAATGCGCACAAGCTGAGATCGATTCTCACTTGACCATGAAATATACCCCGGAGCCTTGCTTCGGCCAAAACGTTCGTAAGATTCTTCGGAAGGATTGAGAAATGCAGTCATATCAGAGATCTTATTCAGCACACCTGCTATCATGTCATATAGATTATCACTTCCGTCTGATGACTTTACAGACATATTTATATGGAAACCATTTCCAGCTTTATCCTTGATAGGCTTTGGGCTGAAGTTTGCGAAAAGCCCATTTCTTCCTGCTACTGTTTTAACTATAGCCTGAAATGTCTGAGCATTATCCGCAGCAGTCAGCGGATCTGAATAGCGAAAATCTATTTCATTTTGTCCCGGACCTTCTTCGTGATGAGAACTTTCAGGACGTATTCCCATCTGTTCAAGTGTAAGGCATATTTCACGGCGGATATTTTCTCCCTTATCATCAGGAGCTATGTCCATATAACCTGCATTATCATAAGGAATATTTGTACGCTCACCATTATCATCAAGCTTGAAAAGATAGAATTCCTGCTCAGAACCAAATGAAAAGCTAAGTCCTGCTTCTTCTGCATCTTTGACAGCTCTTTTAAGAATACTTCTTGTATCACATTCAAATAATTTGCCATCGGGGTAAGTTATAGAGCAGAACATACGAACGACTTTACCGTGTTCTGGTCTCCATGGCAGTATCATAAGAGTATCAGCATCAGGGTGAAGCAGCAGGTCAGAGTGAGTTTCATCACCGAAGCCTTCAATAGCAGAGGCATCAAATGCGATACCTTGAGTAAATGCACGTGAAAGCTCATCCGGCATTATGGATATATTCTTTTGCTTTCCGAATACATCACAGAATGTAAGACGTATAAATTTTACATCTTCCTCCATAATGAACTGAGCTACCTCTTCTCTTGAATATTTCATGGTTCACCTTCTTTCACTTTCAGTTTGCAACATACATTTGTTTGAATGGGTTGCTGCTGTCCGGAGTTACAACGGTAAAAGGAGAATTCATTATTTCATCTGCACTTGTACCGAAGTGCCTGCAAAATTCTGCTACATATGTTTCTATTTCGGTCAAATCATCAGAAGATGCTTCTCTTGCAGTTACCTGCTGCGGAAAACTTATATTATCACATTTTCCTCTTAAAAAGAGTTTGCCGCCGTGCATTCCGGTACAAGGGAAGTTACCCACAATACGTTGGTTATTAGAATTAAGCCCAAGTATAACAATTACACCGCCAGCCTGGTATTCTCCTAAAAAACTTCCAGCTGTTCCGCCAATGATCATAACAGGTATTTTATCTTTATACTGTTTCATGTGGATACCTGCACGATAACCAGCATTGCCTTTTACAAATATTTTTCCTCCACGCATTGCATATCCTGCTGCATCGCCGATATTTCCATGAATGATTATTTTTCCTTCATTCATGGTATCTCCAACTGCATCCTGAGCATTTGCTTTTACCGTAATAGCAGCACCGTTGAGGTATGCACCAAGAGCATTTCCGGGCACTCCATTAATGGTAATGTTTTTATCGGACATACCGGCACCTATGAATCTCTGACCGCAGCATCCTTCAATCGTGCAATCTTCAAGAGATTCACGAATTTTATCGTTTAACTTCTTGTAATCAAGATAGTCAAGGTTTGTTACATCTATTAGCATTATTATACTGCACCTCCGAACTTATTTATGCGGCTTTCCCGTGAAAATGCTGCAAAAGTTGCATCTTTTTTCAGTAAATCAAAGTCTATAGAGCTGAGAGGAGTCTTTTCACGTATAAGTGAAGTGTATATTCCGGCTCTCTTGGTATTTCCGATCATTATATAACCGGTCAGAAGTCCGTCACGGGTAAATAGCCTTTTGAGTGTACCCTCACTCTTTTCCTCATACATTTCGCCGCCTTCATTTTCAGTGAAGTAGCTTCCGGCTGTCATTGCATGAAGTCCGAAGAAACCTATGGAATTCATTGGGATTGCATTGTCAAAAACTGCATTTCCGCCAGCCATATTTGTTCCTGCACATTTTCCCTGCATATAGGCGTTTGGAAGAATAGCAAGTACTCTTTTGCCTCCGAGAGAAATGTCGTTTCCTTCTGTGCAGTCACCTGCTGAATATATATCCGGAACGGTAGTTTCCATGCGGTCATTTATTATAATACCACGGTTTACTTCACCATTTGCTTCCTTTACAAGAAAGGTGTTTGCACGTACACCTACAGCTAAAACAAGAACGTCAAATTCTACCGTCTTACCGCTTTTCATAAATGCAGTATTTTTTTCAAAATGCTTAGCACTGTCGCCTAACATAAAGGAAATACCATTTTCTTCAAGTTTTTTCTGCATCATAGCAGCGCATTCGTTATCAAGAATACTTGAAAGTACTCTGTCAGAAAGGTCACATACTGTTATTTCTGCTACTCGTTCCTTTAAGCCCTCAGCACATTTAAGGCCTATAAGACCTGCTCCTATGATAAGAACCTTTGAACTTTTATTGACAGCAGATTCAAGTGCAAGAGTATCATCTATTGTCATGAAGGAGAACTTTTTTTCAACTTTGTCAAGTCCTGCAAACGGCGGAACAAATGGAGAAGAACCGGCGGCAACGCATGCAGCGTCATAAGAAATAATACTGTTGTCATCAAGAATAATTTCTTTTGTATCCCGGCTTATTCTTACAGCTTTTTTTCCATATATAACATCGCAGTCCATTTTTTTATAGTAATCATTGCTCCTGTAGTTCATCTTCTCAAGGTTTGTCTTGCCTTCCAGATAATATGATATAAGAGGGCGGCAATAAACGGGATGTTTTTCCTCAGATATAACAGTAATCTTGCTTTCACTGTCTATACTGCGTATACCTTCAATACAGCCGGCAGCAGCAACGCCATTTCCTATAATTACATACTGTTTCATTTTAGTCACCTCTCCTCATAAACAATAGCCTTGTTCGGACATCCCTTTACACAGGCAGGTTCTCCGCACGAGTTTTCAAGACAAAGCTCACATTTCTGTACAATACCGTGTTCACCTTCAGCCACAGCACCATAAGGACAGACCAGAATACAGGTAAGGCAGCCAACACATTTGTTATGATCAATGCAAATAACTCCGTCTTTTATAGATAATGCACCTGATATGCAGCTTTTAACACAAAGAGGATCTTTGCAGTGACGGCATGAAACTGCGAAATTGATGCTGTCATCTCCATCAATATGTATTCTTGGGAAAATGGGCTTGCCTTTTAGTGCTTTTACCATATTAACTTCCCCTGAATTTGCAAAGGCACAGTTATATTCACATAAACGACAGCCAAGACACCATTTTTCATTGGCATATATTCGTTTCATTTAAGTTTACCTCCTATTCACCGGCATGAGAGATTCCAAGTATCTGGAGTTCTTTCTCATTAAGTCCGATTCCACGAAGCATCAGTCTGTTTCCACGAAGCGCTTCAATGGAGTTAATGCCCATGCCACCCATAAGTTCTTTGATTTCATGACGCCATGCATTCATGAGATTGATAAGACGCTGGCTGCCAATATCAGGGTTGAGACGTTTTACAAGATCCGGACGCTGTGTTGCAATACCCCAGTTGCATTTACCGCTTTGGCAGGTACGGCAGAGGTGGCATCCCAGTGCAAGAACTGCCGCAGTTGCAACGTAGCACGCATCTGCACCAAGTGCAACAGCCTTTATAACATCAGCGGAACTGCGGATACTACCGCCTACTACTAAGGAAACATTATTTCTTATACCCTCATCACGGAGACGCTGATCGACGGAGGCAAGAGCAAGTTCAATTGGAATACCTACATTATCACGGATTCTTGTAGGTGCAGCACCTGTACCGCCACGGAAACCGTCAATTGCAATTATATCAGCACCGCTTCGTGCAATACCGCTGGCAATAGCGGCAATATTATGCACAGCTGCAACCTTTACAATTACAGGCTTTTTATATTCTGTAGCTTCTTTAAGTGAGAATACAAGCTGTCTCAGATCCTCAATGGAGTAAATATCGTGATGAGGTGCAGGAGAAATTGCATCTGAACCTTCCGGTATCATACGTGTTCTTGAAACATCTCCTACAATTTTAGTGCCTGGAAGATGTCCGCCGATACCGGGCTTAGCACCCTGACCCATTTTTATTTCAACAGCTGCTCCTGCTTCAAGATAGTCTTTATAAACACCAAAACGGCCGGAAGCTACCTGTACGATCGTATTTTCGCCGTAGCAATAAAAATCTTCGTGGAGTCCGCCTTCACCTGTATTATAAAGTACACCAAGTTCTGTTGCCGCCCTTGCAAGGGATTCGTGAGCGTTGTAGCTTATGGAACCGTAGCTCATTGCTGAGAACATTACCGGCATGGAAAGTTCAAGCTGAGGACTTGTTTCGCATATCAGTTTACCGTTTTCATCACGGCTTATCTTTTCCGGTTTTTTGCCAAGGAAAACTTTTGTTTCCATAGGTTCTCTCAGTGGATCGATAGGTGGATTAGTTACTTGAGATGCATTGATGAGTATCTTATCCCAGTATACAGGCAAAGGATTGGGATTACCCATTGATGAAAGCAATACACCACCGCTGTTTGCTTGCTTATATATTTCTTTGATTGTAGCATCTTTCCAGTTTGCGTTTTCACGCAATTTACAGTCGCTCTTTACGATTTTTAGTGCTCTTGTAGGACAAAGCGATACACAACGCTGGCAGTTTACACATTTAGTTTCATCACTGATCATAATGCCGTTTTCTGGATCATATGAATGAACCTCATTTGCACATTGACGCTCACAAACTCTGCATGAAATACAGCGATTATCATTTCTTATTACTTCAAATTCAGGATATAAAAATTCTACGCCCATCAGAATTTGCCCTCCTTTACTCTTACAATTACAGGCTCTCCTCCTGCCGGAGCATAAATGTTTTCGGCATTTGGCTCCATTACACGAATGGCAGCTTCTTCGCTTGCGATGAACACTTTATCGTCCTTTTCACCAACGACCATTGAACGCAGCTTCAGACGATCATTAAGTGCCATAAGACCTCCGTCAAATCCGAGAACTATTGAAAAAGGTCCCGTTATAAGGAGACTTGAAAATACCTTACGAAGATATGTAAGTTTTTTTCTTTCTTCTTCCGGCTTTGATTCGATCGTACTCCAGAATGGAGCAGCAATAACACTTGCAGCTTCTTCCAGTGAAAGTCCCTGTTTGCGGAGAAGATGATCTATTATATAAGTAATAACCTCTGTATCAGTCTGGAGATTGCATTTATAGCCGAACATTTCAATAAAGCGTCTGTTGGCATCATAAGAAGAGATTTCTCCGTTGTGTACTATAGAATAGTCAAGAAGTGTGAATGGGTGAGCGCCGCCCCACCATCCGGGAGTATTTGTAGGATAGCGTCCGTGAGATGTCCATGAATAGCCTTCATACTCATCTAATTTATAGAATACACCTACATCTTCAGGAAATCCTACTGCTTTAAAAGCCCCCATATTCTTTCCGCTTGAAAAAACATAAGCTCCGTTTGATTCAGTGTTTATCTTCATAACGGTTCTTGCTACAAATTCCTTTTCATCAAGTTGAAGTGATGCAAGAACTGATTTAAGAGGAGCTACAAAGTATCTCCATATAATAGGTTCATCTGTGATGGCAGGTATTTTGCGGGTAGGAATAACTTCCGACTTTACTATTTCAAATCTTTCTTTAAGGAATACCTCACAGTCTTTTCGTGATGCACGATCATTAAAGAAGAAATGCAAAGCATAAAACTCCTTATATTCCGGGTAGATTCCATAACCTGCAAATCCGCCTCCAAGACCGTTTGAACGGTCATGCATAGGCTTCATAGCATTGGTGATCATCTCGCCGGACATTCTGTTTCCGTCTTTGGAAATTACAGCTGCAATAGCGCATCCGGAAGGAATTCTCACCTGACCTTCTAATTTCATATAGGTTCCCATCCTTTCAGAGAATATAAAAAAGAAAGGCGTTCAAATCAGATACAGATAACTGCTCTGATGTGAACGCCTTTGCTCATTGTCAGTATTATACTACGTTTTTTTTTATTTGTCAAGCCTAAAACAGAAAAATTCCTTTTTTTTCAAAAAATCAAAAAAAGGGGTTGACAAATGATTTGGAGGGGTGTATAATATAAACCAGAAAAGGCAAAGGCGTCTTTAAGGATAAAAGTTTTCCTTGAAGTATCTTTGTCTTTTCTTTTTTATAGGACGGCTTATCGGAATGCATTCTCTGTTCTGAGAAGCTGAAGTTTTGAATAATAAATGATATATAAAGGCAAGGGCGTCTTTTGTGTGTATTCATATACGCATAAGACGTCCTTACTTTTTTATTAAACAAAAGGAGAGATTATTTATGGGAACTGTATCTGAGTATTTTGGAAGTCTGGTATTTGACGACAGAGTAATGAAAGCCAACTTATCTGCTAAGGTTTACAAGTCGCTGAAAAGGACAATTGACGAGGGTGCTAAGCTGGACCTCAGTGTGGCAAATGCCGTTGCAACAGCAATGAAGGATTGGGCAATTGCCAATGGTGCTACTCATTACACTCATTGGTTCCAGCCTCTGACAGGTATTACAGCTGAAAAACACGATAGCTTTATTACACCTTCACCGGACGGCGGAGTAATTATGGAATTCTCCGGAAAAGAACTTATTAAAGGCGAACCTGATGCTTCTTCATTTCCTTCAGGCGGACTGAGAGCAACATTTGAAGCAAGAGGATATACGGCATGGGATCCTACGTCATATGCATTTATTAAAGGAAAGACACTTTGCATTCCAACAGCATTTTGCTCATATGGCGGAGAGGCTCTTGATAAGAAAACAACACTTCTTCGTTCTATGGAAGCACTTAACAAACAGGCAATCAGGATACTGCGTCTGTTTGGCAATGATAAAGTGAAGTGTGTTCGTACTTCTGTAGGTCCTGAACAGGAATATTTTCTTGTTGATAAGACTATATATGAAAAGCGCCGTGACCTTCTTTTTACAGGACGTACTCTTTTTGGTGCAAAACCTCCCAAGGGTCAGGAAATGGATGATCATTACTTTGGAGTTATTAAGCCAAGAGTTGAAGCTTATATGCAGGAACTAAACGAGGAACTCTGGAAGCTCGGAATTCTTGCTAAGACTGAACATAACGAAGTAGCTCCGGCACAGCATGAGCTTGCGCCTATTTATACTACTACTAATATTGCAACAGATCACAACCAGATCACAATGGAAATTATGCAGAAGGTTGCAGCTAAACATGGTCTTGTATGCCTTCTTCATGAAAAGCCTTTTGCAGGCGTAAACGGAAGCGGCAAGCATAACAATTGGTCAATTTCAACAGATGCAGGTGTAAATCTTCTTTCACCTGGTGAAACACCTTATGAGAATGCACAGTTCCTTTTGTTCCTGTGTGCTGTTATAAAGGCTGTTGATGATTATCAGGATCTTCTTCGTATTTCTGTTGCTACAGCAGGAAATGACCATAGACTTGGAGCTAATGAAGCTCCTCCGGCTGTTGTTTCTATCTTCCTTGGAGATGAGTTGAATGCAGTTCTTGAAGCTATTGAAACAGACACTCCTTATATGGGTATGGAAAAGACAAAGATGAAGCTTGGCGTTGACGTTCTGCCTGAATTTAACCGTGATACAACAGATCGTAACCGTACATCACCGTTTGCATTTACTGGAAATAAATTTGAGTTTCGTATGCTTGGTTCATCAAACAGCATTGCCTGTGCAAATATTATGCTTAACAGTGCAGTTGCTGAGAGCTTGAAGATCTATGCAGACAGACTTGAAAAGGCCGAAGATTTTGAAACAGCTCTTCATGAGATGATCCGTAAGACTATCAAAGATCACAAACGTATTATTTTCAATGGTAACGGCTATGATGATGCATGGATCAAGGAAGCTACAGAGGAGAGAGGTCTTCTTAATTATCGTACAACACCTGATTGTATGCCTCATCTTCTTGATAAAAAGAATGTTGATATGCTTACTTCACAGAAAGTATTCTCAGAGGCAGAACTTAAATCCAGATGTGATATTATGCTTGACAACTACTGCAAGCAGGTCAAGATAGAGGCAGATACAATGGTTCAGATGGCAAGAACGGAAATATCACCTGCTATTGAAGCATATGTTATGGATCTTTCAAAGGCTGCCGGTTATAAGAAGAAGCTTGACGAGAGTATTTCATGTACATATGAAAAGGAACTTGTAAGAAAGCTGTCTGTTCTGATTGACAGTATTTCAATCAAGGCAGATGAACTGGAACAAGCTCTGATGTCACTTGATGATGCTGAGAATGTAATTGCTGAATCATATTTAATTCGTGATAACATTCTTGTTAAAATGAGTGAACTGCGTGCTTCCTGCGATGAAGCGGAAGTATTTACAGCTAAAAAATACTGGCCGTTCCCGACATATGGTGATTTGCTTTTTGGCGTAAGATAAATATAGGTTAAAGTATAGGTTAAAGATTTATAAGGAGTTGATTGAGATGGATGAAGCTATTAGAGAGTTAGTTTCTGAAGCTACAACAAGTGAAGTTTTTGGTGTATGGTTTTTGATTGGTGCTGCTTTTGTATTCTGGATGCAGGCTGGATTTGCAATGGTTGAAGCCGGCTTTACAAGAGCTAAAAATACAGGCAATATTATAATGAAAAACCTGATGGACTTCTGTATCGGTACCGTAACATTCATACTTATTGGTTTTGGATTACTTCTGGGTGAAGATTTGTTTGGCTTTATTGGTAAACCCGGATTTGATTTGTTTACAGCATATGATGAGTTCAGCTTTTCGAGCTTTGTTTTCAACCTCGTATTCTGTGCAACTACTTCAACTATAGTATCAGGTGCGATGGCTGAAAGAACTAAGTTTCTGTCATATTGTGTTTATTCAGGCGTTATCTCTGCTTTTATATATCCTATTGAAGCTCACTGGATATGGGGCGGCGGTTGGCTGGCTGACCTTGGTTTCCATGACTTTGCTGGTTCATGTGCAATTCATATGGTTGGCGGTATCTCTGCACTTATTGGTGCTAAGATTCTCGGACCTCGTATTGGTAAGTTCAAAAGAGATAAAAATGGCAAGGTAACAAAAGTAAATGCATTTCCCGGTCACAGCATTGCACTTGGTTCACTTGGTGTGTTTATTCTTTGGTTTGGCTGGTACGGATTTAACGGTGCTGCTGCTACATCTCTTGAACAGCTCGGCTCTATCTTTCTAACAACTACGATTTCACCTGCAATTGCAACAGTTGTATGTATGATCTTCACATGGATCAAATACGGTAAGCCTGATGTTTCAATGTGTCTGAACGCATCACTTGCAGGTCTTGTAGGTATTACCGCTGGATGCGATGTTACAGATGCTTTTGGTGCAATTATAGTTGGTGCAGTTTCCGGCTTACTGGTAGTATTCGGTGTATGGCTGCTTGACCATAAACTCCATATTGATGACCCTGTTGGTGCAGTTGCAGTTCACTGTATGAACGGTATCTGGGGTACACTGGCGGTAGGTTTATTGGCAACAGACAAAGCACCTGAATATTCAATAGCTAATTCTTCAGGTGAAACCATAACAGGTCTCTTCTATGGCGGTGGCTTTGAGCTTTTAGGGCTTCAGGCTCTCGGCGTTGTAACAGTGGCTGTATGGACAGCAGTAACTATTACAATTACATTCCTTGCAATTAAGGCAATAATAGGTCTTCGTGCTTCACGTGAAGAAGAAACTATAGGTCTTGATATTACAGAACATGGTCTTCCATCAGCATATGCAGGTTTTGCAATGCTGCCTGAGTATATTGATGAAGATACACCTGTTATTGCAGTTGAAGGCAGTGCACCTGTCGCAGAAGCTGTTGAAGTTAAGGCAGTTCCTACATTTGAAAAACAGGTTTCAGCGGACGGCAGAAAGATAACAAAAATTGAGATCGTATGCAAGGAATCTCGTCTTGAAGCTCTCAAAAATGCAATGGTTGGAATCGGAATTACAGGTATGACAGTATCTCATGTTCTTGGCTGTGGTGTTCAGAAGGGCAAGCTTGAATATTATAGAGGCGTACAGGTAGAAGCTAACCTGCTTCCTAAGGTTCAGGTTGAGATAGTTGTAAGTGCAGTGCCGGTAAGCAAGGTAATTGCTGTGGCTAAAAAAGTTCTCTATACTGGTCATATCGGTGATGGTAAGATATTTGTATACGATGTCGAAAACGTTGTAAAGGTTCGTACAGGTGAAGAAGGTTATAATGCACTTCAGGATATAGAATAAAATTAAATAAAGTCACTTTCGCCGACAGAGAAAGTCTGTCGGCTAAAGTGGTGCATGGAGGAATTTATTATGTGTTCAATTATGGGTTACTGCGGAAGCAGTGCTGATTTGGAAATATTTGAAAAAGGTTTTGCAGAAACGATATCAAGAGGACCGGACGATAGTCGTATTGTGGATACAGGTGAAGGCATCCTTGGGTTTCACAGGCTTGCAATTATGGGACTTACTCCGACAGGTATGCAGCCATTCGAGCTTGACGGAAGTTATGTTGTATGCAATGGCGAGATTTATGGCTTTGAAAAACTAAAATCGGAACTGTCAGCTGAATTTACTTTTGAAAGTGATTCAGACTGCGAAATTTTGCTGCCGTTATATAAAAAGTACGGTACGGATATGTTTGCTATGCTGGATGCAGAATTTGCCTGCATAATTTATGATGGTGAAGCAAAAGAGTATATTGCTGCCAGAGATCCAATAGGCATTCGTCCGCTGTATTATGGCTATGATAAAGATGGAGTTATCATTTTTGCAAGCGAAGCTAAGAACCTTATTGGCTTAACTGATAAAATTATGCCTTTTCCACCGGGAAATTACTACAAAAACGGCAAGTTTATTTGCTATCGTGATATTGCAAAATCGACAGAAATTTGCTATAATGATATAGATACCGTGTGTAAGAATATTCACGATAAGCTTGTGTCGGGCGTTGAAAAGCGTCTTGTTGCTGATGCAAAGGTCGGTTTTCTGCTCTCAGGCGGACTTGATTCTTCACTTGTATGTGCAATTGCTGCAAAAAAAAGTGCTGTTCCTATAAGGACATTTGCAATTGGTATGAGCGAAGATGCTATCGATCTCAAATATGCAAAACAAGCTGCCGACTATATAGGCAGTGAACACAAGGAAATTATTATCACTAAGGACGACGTACTTTCTTCACTTGAAACTGTTATCCATTTGCTTGGTACATTTGATATTACCACAATTCGTGCAAGCATGGGAATGTACCTTATCTGCAAGGCTATTCATGATCAGACAGATATTCGTGTTCTGCTTACAGGAGAGATTTCAGATGAACTTTTTGGCTATAAGTATACTGATTTTGCTCCGGACGCTGAGTCTTTTCAGAAAGAAGCCGAAAAGCGCATAAGGGAACTTCATATGTATGATGTTCTTCGTGCAGATCGTTGTATTTCCGTAAATTCTCTCGAAGCAAGAGTGCCGTTTGGCGATCTTGATTTTGTTGAATATGTAATGAGTATTGATCCAGAGATGAAACTCAATAAATACGGAAAAGGTAAATATCTGCTGCGAAAGGCTTTTGAAGATGGCGGCTATTTGCCGGATGAAATTCTCTGGCGTGAAAAAGCTGCTTTCTCAGATGCAGTAGGACATTCTATGGTAGACTATCTCAAGGAATATGCGGCTGAATATTATACTGATGAGGAGTATGAAACGCTTCGCAGTAAGTATACTCATGCGCAGCCGTTTACAAAGGAATCTCTTCTGTACCGTGAGATTTTTGAAAAGTTTTATCCGTCCCAGAGTGAAATGATCGTGGATTTCTGGATGCCAAATAAGGAATGGGAGGGCTGTAATGTAGACGATCCGTCTGCAAGAGTTCTTTCAAATTATGGCGATAGCGGAAAATAAATTTTTGAAATAAACGGAGAGGTCTATCTATGGAAAATGTGACTCATGGAAACAAAATAGAGAAAGTACTTGTACTTGATTTTGGCGGACAGTATAATCAGCTTATTGCAAGAAGAGTAAGAGAACAGAGTGTCTATGCAGAAATAAAGCCTTATAACAAGATAACTGTTGAAGAGATACAGGAGACAGGTTATAAAGGTATTATATTTACAGGCGGTCCCAATAGTGTGTATGATGAGTCATCACCACATTATGATCATGAGATTTTGAATGCTGGTATACCTGTTTTAGGTATCTGTTACGGTGCACAGCTCATAGCTTATATGGCTGGAGGAGAGATTTGCAGTGCACTGGACAGCAGTGAGTATGGAAAAACTGCATTTCGTACATCAGACAGTCCTCTTTTTGAAGATATTCCCAAGGAAAGCATTTGCTGGATGAGTCATACTGACTTTATAAAACAGCCTCCTAAGGGATTTGATATTATTGCAAAGACAGATAAATGTCCATGTGCAGCCATTAGTAATGATGAAAAGAAACTGTATGCAGTGCAGTTTCACCCTGAAGTAACTCATACAGAATATGGTAAGCAGATACTTTCAAACTTTTTGTTTAATATATGTGACTGTAATGGCGATTGGAAGATGGAGAGTTTTGTAGAGAACACTATAGAAAAGTACAAAAAAGAGTTACAAGGCAAAAATGTTCTTCTTGCACTTTCAGGCGGTGTGGATTCTTCTGTGGCAGCGGTTCTTCTCCACAAGGCTATTGGTACTAATCTTACCTGTGTATTTGTTGACCATGGCCTTTTGAGAAAAGATGAGGGTGATTTCGTAGAGAAAACATTCCGTGGGCAGTTTGGCATGAATCTTATTCGTGTTAATGCAGAAGAACGATTCCTTGGAAAACTTGCAGGTGTGACTGATCCGGAAAAGAAACGTAAGATAATTGGCGAAGAATTTATTCGTGTATTTGAAGATGAAGCTAAGAAGCTTGGAAAGATCAATGTTCTTGTGCAGGGAACAATTTATCCTGATGTTATAGAAAGCGGTAAGGGCGATTCTGCTGTTATCAAGAGTCATCATAATGTAGGCGGACTGCCTGATACGATGAAGTTGCAACTGGTTGAGCCGCTTCGCCTTCTTTTCAAGGATGAGGTTCGCCGTGTCGGTATGGAGTTGGGTATGCAACCGCATTTGATTAAACGTCATCCGTTCCCGGGTCCGGGTCTGGGTATCCGTATCTTAGGCGATATCACCCCGGAAAAAGTACGAATCTTGCAAGAAGCCGACGATATCTATATGTCGCTGATGCGCGAATGGGGCTTGTACGACAAAATCTGGCAGGCCGGAGTGATTCTCCTCCCGATCCAGTCCGTAGGTGTTATGGGGGACGAACGGACCTACGAAAATACGGTTGCTTTGCGTGCTGTAACCTCGACGGATGCCATGACGGCTGACTGGGCGCAACTCCCATACGAATTCCTTGCGAAAGTCTCCAACGAAATCATCAACAAGGTCAAAGGTGTAAACCGCGTTGTCTACGACATCAGCTCAAAACCGCCCGCAACAATCGAGTGGGAGTAAAATTCCATATCCGCATTTCAAGTATACATAATGTAAAACCAATAAAAAATAAAGAATCGTATGAAACAAGATATGATTGTTATCCTGGATTTGGGCAGTCATGAAAACACTGTGTTGGCACGAGCAATCCGCGCGTTGGGTGTCTATAGCGAAATCTATCCGCACGACATTACGGTTGAAGAACTCAAAGCACTTCCGAATGTAAAAGGTATCATCATCAACGGTGGTCCTAACAATGTAATCGACGGTGTCGCCATTGATGTAAATCCGGGAATCTATTCGATTGGAATCCCTGTTATGGCAGCCGGCCATGACAAGGCTCTCTGCGAAGTAAAATTAAATG
>ERZ791837.694-NODE-694-length-25205-cov-3.427753_pt1 | contig 25205 bp, 21 predicted proteins | sample MGYA00510292_ERZ791837 | MGnify/ENA primary metagenome ERZ791837 (study PRJEB30046, sample SAMN00715259) | human gut metagenome | study: EMG produced TPA metagenomics assembly of the A metagenome-wide association study of gut microbiota in type 2...
CGCTGAAACCGTCCAAAGGACGGTTTGGCCTGCGGCCCGAAACCGGCCCCTTGCAGGGAGCCGCAGGGAAGGGCCGCCTCCGCCCGCCGGCCCGCTGCACTTTTCACAGATTGTTCAGGAAAGCGTCAAATAGAATTTATTGACGGGAGGGGCAAGATGCGATATGATAAAATAGAATCAAAATAGGTGAAATACGCCTATTTGCGCAGATAAACCACCCGTGAAAAGAGGAACCCCACTATGCTGATCTCTCCCTCCATGCTTTCGGCGGATTTTGCCCGGCTGAAAGAAGAACTGGACCGTGTAAAACAGGGCGGCGCCGACTGGCTGCACATCGATGTGATGGACGGGCACTTTGTGCCGAATATCTCTTTCGGGATGCCGGTCATCAAGTGCATCCGCCCGGTATGCGACCTGTTCTTTGATGTGCATATTATGATAAGCCAGCCGCAGAAATATATCACCGACCTAAAAAAAAGCGGCGCCGATCTCGTCACCTTCCATGTGGAGGCGGAGGGCGACCCCGCCGAGACCATCCGCATGATTCATGCCGAGGGCATGAAGGCGGGCATTTCCGTCAAGCCGGGCACCCCGGTGGAGGTGCTGGCCCCCTACCTGGATGAGGTGGAGCTGGTGCTGGTGATGACGGTGGAGCCGGGCTTTGGCGGGCAGAGCTTTATGGAGGACATGATGCCGAAGCTGGCCTGGCTGCGGCAGCGCTGCCGCCCCGGTACCGTTTTGCAGGTGGATGGCGGCATCAACCGGAAAACGATAGCCGCCGCCGCGGCCGCGGGCGCCAACTGTTTTGTGGCGGGCAGTGCCGTATTTGGCCGGGAGGACTACGGAGCGGAGATCACCGCGCTGCGGGAGCTGGCAAGAGCCGCTGTATAACGCGAAGAAAGCTCCGGAAAAGTAAGGAGAAATACCATGCAATTGACCGATAAGATATTCAAGGGGCTGTACCGCCGCGGCGTGATGCTGGAGCAGATGAAGGAACCTGCCCTTTCCCGCACCGTGAAGCAGATGGAGCCGGCGGAGCCGTGTGAAAACCCGCGTGATATTGATGCGCTTTCGCCGGAGGAGATCCTGCGGGCGGCGGAGGAAGCCGATATCGTGGATGAAACCGACGGCCGACCGCTGGCGGAAAAGCTGCGGGAGGCCATGGGCAGCGGCACTATACTGCTCATCGATGCCATAGATGACGAGCCGTATGTCAGCAGCCAGATGGGCCCCATGCTGGCCCTGCGGGACCAGTGCGCGGGCGGCATCCGGCTGGCGGCCCGGGCTCTGGGCACCACCGATGCCACGGTGCTGGTCTATAGGCACATCAGCGACAGCGAGGTGGCCATTCCCCGCAATATCGGCGGCATCCCCATCAAGAGGGTGGGCGGCAAATACCCCGCCCAGTGCCAGATGGAGGAAGAGCTGGCTGAGCGATACAGCGGAAAGGGCAGCTGGCTGCTGTGTGGGGCCTGCGCCATGATCCACCTGTACCGGGCCGCGGTGGAGGGCCGCCCGCAGACCACCACCTTTGTGACGGTGGCGGGCAACTGCGTCGGCTTCCCCCGCAATGTGGAAGCCCCGCTGGGCACCCCAGTACTGGAGCTGCTGAAGCTGTGCGGCCTAACCGAGCGCCCCACCCGTGTCATCCTGGGCGGGCCGCTGACCGGTGCGGCCACCGAGGATCTGCGGAATGAAAAGGTGGAGCTGAGCACCACCGCCGTTTTGGCTATCCGGGATGATAAGCATGAATACAGCTATACCTGCATCGGCTGCGGGCGGGGCACCGCCGTATGTCCCCAGGGCCTGAACCCCATGAGAATTTTGCAGGAGCTGCGCCGCGGCAACCGCCGGGCGGTGGAGGAGCTGGGCATAGAGGACTGCACCCAGTGCACCTGCTGCAGCTATATCTGTCCCTCCCGGCAGTCGGTGGCAGGGGAGATCCTGCTGTACCGGCAGAAGATGAAAGGGGGCGAGGAGCCGTGATCCGTGAATCTTCCTTGATGGCGCCGTACATCAAGCACCCTACCACCACCCGGGGCATTATGCTGGATGTGATGCTGTGCATGGCGGCCCTTTACCTCATCGCGGCCTTTTACTATGGCTGGCGGGCCGTTATGCTGGGGGTCGTTTCCATGGCGGTGTGCATGCTGTGCGAATGGCTGGGCAGCATTCTGCGGCTGGAGCGCCACAACGCCCATGATATTTCGGCACTGGTCACCGGCATGATGATCCCCCTGATGCTGCCGGCTTCCATCCCGTACTATGTGGTCATCGTGGCCGATGTATTTGCCATACTGCTGGTGAAATACGCCTTTGGCGGCACCGGCTACAACCTGTTTAATCCCGCGGCGGGCGGCCTGCTGTTTGTGACACTGTGCTGGCCGCAGCTGGTCTTTGCCTATCCCGCCACCTTTACCAATCCCGAAGTATTTGGCGAGGTGACGGCGCGTACCACCAATTCCATTGCCTATGTTCTCAGCGTGGGCAGCGTTCCCTCCACCGATATGACCAGCGTGATGCTGGGCCTGCACCCCGGCCCCATGGGCACCCTGAACGGCCTGGTGCTGCTGGCCTGTATGCTGTACCTGGCGGCCCGGGGGAGCATCCGGCTGTGGCAGCCGCTCATCACCCTGGGGGTGGTGGCGGTCTTTGCGGCCTTCTTCCCCCGCGCTGCCTATTCCTCACTGGCCTCCATGTACTATGAGATTTTTGGCACCGCGGCGCTGTTCGGCACTATTTTCATGCTCTCGGAGCCGGTGACCGGCGCCACCCGGGAGGAGGGCCGGCTGCTTTCCAGCATTGTGGCGGGGCTGCTGCTGGTGGGGTATAATTACTTTGGCGCTTACCAGCAGGGCATCCTTTTTGTGGTGCTGCTGATGAATATAATTAACCATCGTATTGATACCGTGACTGAGAAGCGGATGCAGAAGGAAAGGAGGGCGCGCTATGCCAAACGAGAAGCTGCCGGAGATCAATGAGCACGATGCTGAAGAGCTGATCCATTATCCGCAGGATGAAGAGCAAAAAGAGCGGCGCTCCCGCCTGCTGCCGGGCCGCTGGACCCGCCGGGTGCAGAAAAGCAGCGCCCGGGCCCAGGCCCGCCGCCGCGTGGCGGAAAAAACCAGTGAGGACCACGCCTACCTGATGCTGGGCGCGGTGCCGTTCTGGGCGGTGGGCGCCACCTCCCTGCAGAACGGCATTATCCTGTGCGCGGTGCTCATTATCCTGATGCTGCCCTGCTCGGCGCTGCATCTTATTTTACGGCGGAAGCTGAACCTGGCGGAATGGGTGGCCCTGCCGCTGACTGTGCTGGTGGCGGCTATGCTGGCGGCTGCCTGCTGTGTGGCGCTGGTGCTGTACTGGCCGGGCGCCTTCGATTCCCTGGGAATCTATCTCTTCCTGCTGGTGGCGGCCCCGGTGCTGCTGCAGGCGGATAGCTATACCGCGGTGGATAACATGCGGGAATTCTGGGGACGGACGCTGCGCTTTTTGCGGGACTTCTGCATTATCATCCTGGTAAGCGGCGCCCTGCGGGAGCTTTTACGCCACAATACCCTGCTGGGCCTGCCTGTGGCGATGTCCATCCGGACCGAGGCGGCGGAGCAGCCCTTCTTCGGACTGATCCTTTCCGGCTTTTTGCTGGCGGTGCTGCGGGCCGTGGAGGCCGCGCTGCGCCGGGCTATCCACCGCCGGAGACAGGCGGAGACCGTGGGGAAGGAGGCTGAGGCATGAATCTGGCGCTGAACCTTTTGGGCCTGCTGCTGACGGCGGCCCTGGTGGAAAATCCTTTCTATACCCGCTGCTTTATGGCGGAAACGGTGGATGCCCAGCTGAATGAACGCCGGGATGTGATGCTGCGGAGCATCATCGCGGCGGGGATGTGCCTGCCGGCGGCCATTTCGGGCTGGCTGGGACGGCTGATCTTTACCGGTTATACCGATATTCCTGTTTATCTCAGCACCCCGGCGGGCATCCTGCTGTATATCGTGATCTTTTTGGCGGGCTGCGGTATTCTGTTCCAGGCCACCAAGAATAACCGCCCGACCGAAACCTTTATGCATGCCATCACCCGGGATTGCTTTTCCTTTTTACCGGTGGGTGTACTGCTGCTGTGCTGTCTGAACAACTACCGCTGGTATGAGTGCCTGGTATTTGGGCTGGGCAGCGGACTGGGCTACCTGCTGGCGGTGCGGCTGCATATTGTTTTTGCCGACCGGTTGAAATATACCCGCCTACCCTTTTTCCTGCGCGGGCTGCCCATTCGGCTGATCGGTGCGGGGATGATCTCGATGGCGCTGTTCGGGCTGCTGGGGCATTCGCTGGCGGCGTAAAGGCCATGACTGTAAGGAGTAGAGAAGGATGAAGGAATACAAGGTAAAACGCTACGGACGGGACCGCAGGCACCAAAAAACAGCCGCGACGCTGAAAACGGTGCTGATGGTGCTGCTGATCGCCGGGGCCTGCGCCGCCGGGTGGTTTTTGTATGATCCCATCAGCGCGTGGCTGACCGAAAAGGCCGAGGAGCGCCAGCAGCGTCAGGAACAGCAGCGCCAGGAGGAGCTGAACCAAAATCAGCCGGGGAATCCCGAAAATCCGGGAACCACCGACGAGCCCACCGCGGAGCAGACCGCCCTGCCGGAGAGCTGCGCGGTGCTGGATACGGCGGTGCTGTATGACATGGCGGCGCTGGAGAACCGGCTTTCGGCCCTGACGGCCAAGGGCTATACCGGAGCGGTATTTACCCTGAAGGATGAGGACGGCCTGGTGCTGTACCAAAGTGCGCTGGAGGATGTGACCGGCAATACGGCCCAGACCGCCCAGCGGTACGACCTCCCGGCGGTTATAGCCAAGATAAAGGCGGCGGGGCTGACCCCCGTGGGCCGACTGTGGGCCTTTGACGACCACACCGCCGGGCGCAAGCTGACCGACGCGACGGTAAAATACAACTATACCGAGACCAACTGGATCCACAACGATAAGGAGGCCGGCGGCCACACATGGCTCAATCCCATGAGCGAGCGGGCGCAGGGGTATATCCTAAGTCTGCTGGGCGAGACCGCAGATAACGGCCTGGAGGTGCTGATCCTGGAGGGGGTGCAGTTCCCCACCGGATATTCGCTGAATCTGGCCACCTACGCCGAAAAGGGCGTGACGGTGGATAAATCCAAGGTGCTGGCGGACTTTACCGCCAAGGCGGCAGCCGCCATGAAGGCCCGGAATGTGAGCCTGTGGACGGCGCTGTGGCTTGGGGATCTTTCCGGCGAGAGCGTGCGGCTGGGCGGCAGCCCGCTGACTGTGATGGCCTCGGCGGAGAATTGCCTGATCAAGGCGGCGCCGGAGCAGTTTGCCACCCGCAAGGCCCCGCTGGAGGAGAGCATCTATACCGTGATGCATCCGTGGTGGTCCTCCCTTTCCAAAAAGCTGCCGGCCGGGGTAACGCTGGCCGCGGAGGTGCAGGGCTATGCCCCCGCGGCGGACCTGTGGCAGGGCAGCGGCTGGGGCGAGACCCAGCGGGCGGAGCAGATCCGGGCGGCGCAGGAAGCCGGCGCGGTGAGCATCCTGCTGGAGCAGACAAGATAATAAAGCAGGGCCGTTTCGCTCCGGGTGGGGCGGGACGGCCCCTTTGCAGGGATTGGCGCCAGGGGCCTGCGGCCCCGGCCGGCCCCCTGCACAAACCGGCGCAGACAGCAAAAAAGAAAAGCCCTGCATTCGCAGAGCCTTTCCCAACCAAAATAATTTTTATCCGTCAGTCTTTTTGGGAGACCGGAAAGCTGTTCAAAGGGCGGTGGTGGAGACACCGTGCTCCCTTTCTCTGTCTTTATTATATGCCGCCTGGGGGCAGAATTCCGCCTTTTTAATTGAAAATTGGGTTACGATTTGGTGACGGGGAACGGCAGCTGATTGCAAAATGCTTTCAATCAGCTGATATAATCCTCAATGAGCCGGGTCAGCGTTTCATAATCGGGGGCGGAGATGCCCTCAGTCAGCCGCTCCTGGTCGGCCTGGGGCAGCAGACGGGTATAAACATCGAAGATCATCTCCGGGGTATTGCTCTCCTCCCGGAAGATGGCCAGCCGGCCTTCATAATCACGCAGAAGGTAGCCCGCAGGGCTTTGTGGCTCCTCCGGTTCATCGGGGAGGGGATTTTCGACCGGCTGCGCGGGGGAGATGGGCTCCTCCTGCGGCTGGGGTTCCGGCTGCGGCTGCGGGGTGCTCCCGCGGGAAAGAAACGCCAGCACCAGCCCCAGCAGCAGGGCGGCAATGGCCACGGCTAAAGAGAGTACGATCCTGCGGGGCATGGAAATGCCTCCTTTCCTGCCTTTTATTTAGTGGCAGTATGGGCATTTTTTGGCGGAATAGTCAGAAGCGGGCGGAAATTCAAAAAATAGTAACACATAGCGGCCAAAGTGTGCTATAATAACATCGTATATGTGCATAGGACCGCATGGCGGTTTTTGTGCAGATTTTCCTCTCCCCCGCAAAATGAAGGAGGTAGCAGCTTGAGCTTTAAGGAAAAATGGAACCGGATGAACCGCAAGGCGGACCAGGCTATTAAAAATGCCAAGGCCCGCAAGACGGCGCAGCCGGATACCGATAACACCGGCCGAAAGGAGAAAAAGCCCGGCGGCCATAAGGTGCTGCGGGCCATCGCGGCGGTATGCCTGGTGGGCATTATGCTGATGTGCGTGGCCGGGTGCGTCCTGACGGTATGGGCCTTTGATACCCTGAATACCGACCAGCAGATGCTGGACCTGAGCATGCAGAAGGCCAAGTACACCACCATCTTTTATGCCGATGACGGTGTGACCGAGCTGGCGCGCGCCTACGATCCAGATGCGGGCAACCGCATCTGGGTGGACTATGACCAGATGCCGAAGTGCCTGCTGGATGCCACCGTGGCGGTGGAGGACAAGCGCTTTTGGGAGCACAACGGCGTGGACTTCCTCACCACCTCCAAGGCGGGCCTCAGCGCCATTTTGCAGAAGATCGGTCTGACCGGCTTCTACGGCGGGGCCACCCCCGGCGCTTCCACCATCACCCAGCAGGTGGTGCGCAATATCACCAATGACCGTGCCGTGGATGGCGCGGCGGGTTGGGCGCGTAAGCTGCGTGAGATCTTCCGGGCGCTGAATGTGGAAAAATACTACACCAAGACGCAGATCATTGAGACCTACCTGAACCTGGCCAGCTTTTCGCAGAACTGCTCCGGCATTCAGGCGGCTGCCAATGTGTTCTTCAATAAGGATGTCAGCGAGCTGACCGTGGCGGAGTGCGCCACCATCGTGGGCACCACCAAAAATCCCTACGCCTATGATCCCTTTACCCACTGGGAGGAAAACCAGGAGCGCAAGGAGTATATCCTGGGGCTGATGCTGGAGCAGGGCAAGCTGACCAAGGAAGAGTATAACGCCGCTATGGCGCAGGAGATCGTGCTGGCCACCGGCACCAACAGCAATGCCACCATCCAGACCTGGTTTGTGGACTATGTGACCGATGAGGTGTGCCGTGACCTGGCCGAAAAGCAGGGCATTACCGAGGCGGAGGCGTACCAGAACCTCATCGGCGGCGGCTACCGCATTTACACCACCTGCGAGGAGCGGGTACAGGAGATCCTGGAGGACTACTATTCCAGTCCCGATAACTTCCCGCCTGTGAATAACGAGGAATATCCCCAGTCGGCTTTTGTCATCACTGATACCAATGGCGCCCTAAAGGGCATTGTGGGCGGCAACCGCGGCAAGGAGGGCAACCGCATCTGGAACCGGGCCAGTGATACTACCCGTCAGATCGGCTCCACCATCAAGCCCATCACCTCCTATGTGCTGGGCATTGAAAAAGACCTCATCACCTATTCCACCGTGATAGAGGACCGGCAGGTGGTCATCAACCCCGATGAGGTGAGCTACAGCCAGCCGCTGTGGGTGCCCAAGAACGAATATAACAGCTTCAAGGGCTTTGTGACGGTGCGTACCGCCCTCATTCGCTCCATCAATACCGTGGCGGTGCAGATCACCCAGAAGCTGGGCACCACCACCAGCTACGATTTCCTCAAGTATTCGCTGAATGTGGATACCCTGACCGCCGCCGATGACAGCTACAGCCCCATGGCGCTGGGCTCCCTTTCCAAGGGTATGACCCTGGTGAAGCTGGCCGGCGCTTATCAGATGTTCGGCAACGGCGGTGTGCGTACCGAGCCGTACAGCTACACCCGTGTGGAGGATACCTACGGCAATGTGATCCTGGAGAAGAACACCGTTCCGGTCCGGGTCATCAGCGCTGAGACCGCCACCGTGATGAACCGCCTGCTGCAGGAGGTCACCGGGTGGGAGGGCACCGGCGCTGCCGCCAACCTCGGCGGGATGAACATCCCCGTGGCGGGCAAGACCGGTACCACCGACGACAGCGTGGACCAGTGGTTCGTGGGCGTTACCCCATACTATGTGGGTGTGTGCTGGCTGGGTTACGATTCCCGCTATAAGACCGATGAGGCGGGGAACATCCAGTATAATAAATACGGCGTGGCCATCCCCAATTCCATCCGCTATTCCAGCTACCCGCCCCCGAAGATCTGGAAGGCCATAATGAGCCAGGTGCATGAGGGGGCCAGCGGGCAGAGCTTTGAGACCAGCAACAATGTGACCAGTTACCAGTACTGCAAGCTGACCGGTATGCTGGCCGGGCCTGGGTGCTCCGAGACCGCCACCGGCTGGGATAAGAATTCCAATATCCCGCAGGTGTGCAGCTACCATAACTACGGCAGCAGCTACGGCGTGCCGCTGGTAGGCATGACCGCCGCCGAGTGCGGGGTGGAATATGCCGACTGGTACCTGAATGTGGCGTGGGCGCTCATTCAGCAGTACAGGGCGCAGGGGCAGACGCTTTCGGTGAAGGACGCCATAGAGATGGCGAAGAACGGCACCGTGGCTTACAATGAGCCGGCCTATGGCCCGTTTGAGAGTATTTTTGCGGGGATGCCGTAACCGAATAAAAAATAAATCCTCCGTCGGATCGTGGTGATCCGGCGGAGGATTTTTTTGTGGGGGAGTTAGGAAGGGGATGGTGCAGGGGGAGGGCCCGCAGGGCCGCCCCGGGTCCCTGCGGCCGGCAGGGGCGCAAAAGGCCCCCGGCGGAGCCGGGGGCAGGGGGATCATTCGCCGTCCTCGCCGATGAACTCCCGGATGAGGGAGCTTGGGGGGACCAGCTCGGTACCGATGGGGAAGAAGTGGCGGTAGCTTTCCAGCAGGCGTTCCACCGTTTCACGGTTTTCCCCGGCGTCCTTTATCTGCTCCAGCAGGCCGGTGATGACAGCGCTGTATAGGAACGGCTCGTAATCATGGCTGGTATTGACGAAGACATCGGCGGTGCCGCTGCTGGGCTTCATGTACAGCAGCTCGCCGCGCAGCACATCCTTCCACATTTGCATGGTGCCCAGCGGTGGGGTGCCGCGGTGCAGGTTATCCCGGATGATGCGGCGGGTCAGGCGAAGGTCGCGGGCATCCAGCAGGGTGTGGCCATCCTGATCCACATAGCTGGTATTGGGGTGGATGTAGATGCCGAAATTGCTGCTGGCAAGGCCCTGCCGCAGCTGCGGCTGCAGGGCATGGATGCCCTCGAAGATGAGGATGGCGTTTTCATCGTACTCCATGGGGCGGGAGAGGGGGGAGCGCCGGCCCTCGGTAAAATCGAAGATGGGGAATTCGGCGTGGCCCTCCCGCATCAGGGTATTGACACTGGTAGAAAAGCATTCCAAATCCAAGCCCTCGATGGATTCAAAATTCTTGGTGCCGTCCTCCCACAGGGGCATCACATCCCGGTTACGGTAAAAATCATCCAGCGAGATGCGCACCGCCCGCCGTCCCAGGGCGGAAAGATCGGAGACCAGGAGATTGGCGGTGGTGGTTTTGCCGGAGGAGGAGGGGCCGCACAGCAGCACGATGTGACTGCCGCTGGCCGCTACTTTTTCGGTCATGCCGCGCAGCTGGTCACGGAAGCGGCTCTCGGCGCGGTCGACAAAGACCTGCGGATTTTCAAAGACGGCGCGGGAAAGCTCGCTGATCTCGCTGGTATCGCGGCGGTTGATATCGGTCATGGGGGTGGCTCCTTTCGGGGTGGGAGGATAGATGCAGGGGGCAGGGTGGGGGCCCGCAGGGCCGGCGGCGCAGCCGCCGGGGACGGGCGAAGCCCGTCGCACCGCGGAGCGGTGCCCTGCGGGCCCCATAAGCAGGCTCTAAGCTATATTATACTATACCGGCTGCAAAAATGCAGCACTCACTTTGCGTTATTTGCGGCGGCGCAGCAGACCGTAGAGGGAAAGCAGCAAAAAGACAGCCAGATCCACCAGGACGACGCTGGCGCCGGTGGGGGTGGAAAGCAGGAAAGAGGCCAGTACCCCCACCCAGAAGCAGACCACCGAAAGCACGGCCGCCCCGACCGTCACGCCGAGAAAGCTGCGGCTGATGCGCATGGCCGAAAGGGCCGGGAAGATGATAAGACTGGAGATGAGCAGGGTACCCATCAGGCGCATGCCGATGACAATGGTAACGGCAGTGAGCAGGGCCAGTACCATATTGTAGAGATTGGCGCGGATGCCGGTGGCACGTGCAAAGGTCTCATCGAAGGTGACGGCAAAGATGCGGTGGTACAGCAGCAGGAACAGCAGCAATACAGCCAGCGAAAGCAGGACAGCCAGCTTTACATCGGCGGCGGTCATAGTAAGGATGCTGCCGAAGAGGTAGTTCATTACATCCACATTGCTGCCGCTGCTGAGGGAGGTAGCCACCACGCCAATGGCCAGCGCTCCGCTGGAAACCAGTGCAATGGCACTATCCCCGGCCAGACGGCTGCCGCGGCTGAGACGCAGCAGGAAAAACGCGGCCAGGATAACGACCGGCAAGGCAACGGCCAATGGGGCAGCCCCCAGTGCCATTGCCACCGCCATAGCGCCGAAGCCTACATGGGAAAGCCCATCGCCGATCATGGAATAGCGCTTGAGGACCAGGCTGACCCCTAAGAGTGCCGAGCAGAGCGCCACCAGTGTACCGGCGATGAGCGCCCGCTGGATAAAGGGATAGGAAAACAGGCCGGAAAGGAGATCATGCATGGCTTTCACCTCCCATCAGGCGGCGGTAGAGGGGGCTTTGGCGGTATTCCTCCGCTGTGCCGTCAAAATGCTCCGCCCCCAGGTGCAGGATGCGGCTGGCGTGGCGCAGGGCCTCCGGGACATCATGGGTGACCATGATGACGGTGACGCCCTGCTCGTGGTTCAGCTTGTCCACCACATCGTACAGCTCATTGGTGACGGTGGGGTCCAGCCCGGTAAAGGGCTCATCCATAAGCAGCAGGCGGCCGGCGGCGCACAGGGCCCGTGCCAGCAGCACCCGTTGCTGCTGCCCGCCGGAAAGCTCCCGGTAGCAGCGGTTTGCCAGGTCCTCCGCCCCCAGCAGGCGCAATTTGGCAAGGGCTGTTTCGCGGTCGGCGCGGGTGTAGAAGGGCGCGTAGCCCTTGGCGGCCAGCAGGCCGCTGAGGACGACCTCCATGACCGAGGCGGGGAAATCCCGCTGGATGGGCGTTTGCTGGGGCAGATAACCAATCTCCTTAGGCGGCAGGTGGAAGTGAATATGCCCGCCGGTGGGGCGGATCAGTCCCAGGATGCCTTTGAGCAGGGTGGATTTGCCCGCACCGTTTTCGCCCACGATGGCAAGGTAATCCCCCTCCTGCACCGAAAGCTCCAAATGGGAGAGGACGCATTTGCCCTCGTACCCCAGCGAAAGATCGCAGCATTGAACCAGGGTCATGGATGGGCCTCCTTTTGGGCACAAGCAGTGCATACCCCATACAGAATGGTATTTTTATAATCCAGCAAAAAGCCGTGGTGCTCCCGGATGTGCTCCGAGAGAGCCTCCAGTTGGCTGCAATCCAAGTGGAACAGCCGCCCGCAGCACTCGCACACCATGTGGGGGTGCAGGTGGCAGTCGTGGTGGTCGCCGACATATTGGTAGCAGGCGGCCGCACCCTCCGCGGGGGAGAAGCGACGCAGCTGCCCGGCGGCCGTTAGGCGCTCCAGGTGGCGGTAAACGGTGGCCTTGCTGACCCTTTGCTCCCGCAGGATGGCACAAAGGGCCTCGGCGGTGACGGGGCCGGCAAGATTCTGCATGGTTTGCAGAATCAAAGCGCCCTGGCGGGTTTGATAGTTTTCTTTCATGGAGGTTCCTCCTATCGGAGAATTTGAATTTGAAACTTATTCTCAAATTAGTGCTATTGTAATGCAGGGGGAGGGATTTGTCAAGCACCGAAAAAGAGGAGCCGGGCGGCTCCTCTTTTGGAAAGGGATTCAGTTTAGAACAGGATCGGGAAGAGCTCCGAAAGCGCCAGCCCCGACACGAAGGAGAGCACATTGGCAACAATGGCATAGACGGCGGCATGGCGGCGCACCGATTTCTCCCTGTGGTCGGTGCCGGGAAGAAGATAGGCATAGGCAGCAGCCTCAATGCCGGTGACGGCAAGCTCCAGCAGCACATACCAGAAGATGATAAAGAAACGGCTGTTTTCGCCGGCGCCCCAGCACAGCAGGGCGACATTCAGCAGGCACTGGGTGATGAGATTGACGATGCCGATGAACAAAAGCTGACTGCCCCGACGGTATTTCCAGCCCCAGGCCAGGGCCAGTTCGATGACCAAAGTGATGCCCAGACGCCCGAGGAAGCCGATGAGCTGCTGGCGGGTGCCATCGGCCTTATCCAGCGTAACTTCGCCCACGGCGGAGGTCTCTCCGGTTCCGTCCGCGGGAATGGGGTCGCCATTGGGATCGGTGAGGGTCAGCGCGGCAATTTCGGCAGGCAATTTCCCGCTCAAATCCAAACGGTAGACGCTGTCAAAGGCATAGCGCTCGGTGACGGTACTGCAAAGGAAGGTGTCGCTTTCGGGGAAGTAGAGCAGCAGCTTAAAGCGATCCGGCGGATAGTAGTGCCATGAGGCTTCATCGTCGCCGTGGCACTGCTCGAACAGATCCTCCAAAAAGTAGTAGCCGTCGGGGTCTTTATAGTCCACAAATTTTTGCCATGCGGGATAGGCGGGGTCGTCCCTGCCCGCTTCCAGCACATAGGGCAGGTCTTCCCCCGGCTGGTAGACACGGTGGGGGCCGTAGGCATCCACCTCGGCCAGCATGGTGACATAGTAATCCTCATCCGGCATCCCGGTAAAGGTGAAGCTGGCGCTGGGCTTGGGACCGGTATCGGCAAATGCTACGCAGCACAGCAGCAAAACGGCAATGAGCAGCGCCGGCAGGAAACGCAGATGCTTTTTCATTTTGGCTTCCTCCTTAGGTATATTATTTTCTTTTTTCGATGATTTCCCCCTGCAAGAGGAAACCGCTACCCTCATTATAACAGGGGCGGGAAAAGCAGTAGAACAAGGTTCTGTAAATAAAGTGCGGCATTTCTGTGAATTCCCTGCAAGGATTGCAAGAAAAGATAGAAATGCCGCAAATTATTTTATTTTTTTAGCCGGTTACCAGCCCATTGATGCCATGCTTGGCATTCACGGCCTTGGCCTTTTCGATATTGGCAAGGTGCTGCTGATAGGTGACGGCGTAGTAGTGGGTGTATTCCACATCGGTGACAAAGAAATAATAGGGGGTATCATTGGGGTGCAGGGAGGCATCGAAGGCGTCGCTGCCCGCATTGGCGATGGCGCCGATGGGCAGACCGTTGCGGTCATAGGTATCGTAGGCATCCAGTACCGCCTGCGGCACATTATCATTATAGTACGGCTCCACATAGTCCCAGATGAAATTGTTGGTGGTGCAGCTTTGCAGCATGGGGTATTCGCTGGCATTGGAAAGGCGGTTGTGGAATACCGAGGAAACATTGTACATCTCCTCCACGCTGGCGCTTTCCTTCTGCACGATGGAGGCGAAGATGACCCATTCCTCCAGGGTAAAGCCGCTGTCCTTCAGAGCCGTTTTGTTTTCCTCGGTCAGCACCTTTTTCTCGAACTCCCGCAGCTGGGTGGTGACGATATCCCGTGCGGTGGCATCGGTGTAGAAGGAGTAGGTTTCGGGGTAAAGGAAGCCTTCCAGGACGGTCAGCTTATCGGGGTCGGTGCTGATATCCTTCATCCAGTCAAAGTCATAATCGAGGGCATTGGCGGCGGCCAGGTATTCTTCCTCGGTGCACAGGCCGGCTTCGGCCGCGGCTTTGGCCATCTGGAAGGAATTCCAGCCCTCCGGCAGGGTGAGGGTCACCGTTTCACGGTAGCTGACAGTGGAGCAGAGGGCATCGATGAGCTCCTGATAGCTGCTGCCTTTTTCCAGCGTGAAGTCGCCGTACTGGTAGTTTCCATCCCCGCCATGGGTGCGGCTGTACAGCTTAAAGAGGGTGGTATTGCCGATAAGGCCGGCGTCCTTCAGCTCTTGGGCGATGGCGGAGGTACCGCTGCCCTGTTCAATGGTGACGGTGACCGTTTCGCCGGTTTTTTTGCCGCCGTTTATCTCGCCCGTCACCGTGATGACCCCCACCGCAATGAGCAGCAGGAGGAGCAGCAGGATGACGAACCCGATCCGGCGTTTTTTGTATTTATTACTGGCCATAGCGTAAGCTCCTGTCTTTTTATAGGATAAAATGCAGAATAGTTCTTTTATTATACCCGCAATCGGGGCAAAAATCAACCGCGGGCATAGAATAGGGGGAGGTGATCCATTGTGCTGAAGGAAATTTTATGGCTGTTGGCAGGATATTTGGCAATCATCGGGCTGGTGCGGGTAGTGGCGGTGCTGGTGGATCTGATCGCCCCGCCCAAAGCGCCACAGGGCTGCCGACTGTACCTGCGGGTGCCGGAGGACGCCGACTATACCGAAAGCAGCTTGATAGGCTGCTGCCGCCTGCTGCACCGCGGAGAAACGGGCGGGCTGCCCTGCACCGTGCTGCTGCCGCTGGAGCCGGAGGCACGGGAGATCTGCCGGCGGTACTGCCGGGACCGGAATATTGATACTTTGGATTTGCCCCAGGCAGAAAAATGGTGTATGATAAAGGAAAATGATTGATAAGCGCAGGGATGCTTTTTGGCGGGGAAAACCGGATGATGGCAAGAAGGCGCCCGCAGGCAGGCTTATGCCCGGCGCAGACGGGCTGATGCCTGTCAAGGGGCGGCGACGCAGCCAGCGCCGATTTTAGCCGCCAAAAGCGGATTTGCGCATACCAAAAGGAAAGGACGGTGAGCCGCAAAGCAATGGAACAGGAGCTGGAAAAGATCTCCGGGACGGTGGAGGATGTGACCTACCACAACGAAGAAAGCGGCTTTACCGTGCTGCTGGTGGATGTGGACGGTGACCCTGTGACAGTGGTGGGCGAGGTGCCGGAGATCGCCGAGGGGGAAGAAATTACCGCGACCGGCAGCTATAAGGTGCACGGCACCTACGGGGTGCAGTTCCGGGCGGAGCTTATAGAGCGTACCCTGCCCGCAACGGCCGGGGCCATCCGCAAGTACTTATCCTCCGGGGCGGTAAAGGGTCTGGGCCCCGCGCTGGCGGGGCGCATTGTGGCACGCTTCGGTGATGATACCCTCACCATCATAGAAAAGGAACCGGAACGGCTGACTGAGGTGCGGGGCATCTCGGCTGAAAAGGCCCGAAAAATAGGGGAGGAATACCAGCGGCAGTTCGGCATCCGCAGCGTGATGAGCTTACTGGCTTCCCTGGGGCTGCCGGCCGCGACGGCGATAAAAGCCTGGCGGCGCTGGGGCGCCAATACCGCCGATGTGCTGAAAAGTGACCCTTACGCTCTCTGCTGTGAGGAGATCGGGGTGGAATTTGAGAAGGCGGACCGTATGGCGGCGCACTTTGGTGTGGCGGGGGAGGACCCCTGCCGCCTGCGGGCGGGCTTGCAGTACATCCTGCGGGTCAATAGCCGCAGCGGCCACACCTGTCTGCCCAAAGGAAAGCTGCTTTCTCTTGCCACGGAATTTTTGCAGGCGGCGCCGGAGGGGCTGGAGAATACCCTGGCAACACTGATAGAAGACAACACCCTGGCGGCCTATGCCGTGGGGGAGAAGGAATACATCTACCTGCAGCCGCTGTACCGGGCGGAAAGCTATGTGGCCAGCCGGGTGTGTATTGCGCTGCAATTACAGCCGCCCCGGCTGGAGCCGATGGAGGACGAGCTGGACGAGCTGGAGCAGGCACAGGGCATTACCTACGACCCGGTGCAGCGCCGCGCCATTGCCGAAGCGGTGCAGAGCCGTCTGTTTATCCTGACCGGCGGCCCCGGCACCGGCAAGACCACCACTCTGCGGGGCATCCTGGCGCTGCTGGAGCAGCGGGGCGAAAAGGTGGCGCTGGCGGCTCCCACCGGCCGTGCCGCCAAGCGCATGGCGGAGATCACCGGGCGGGAGGCCAGTACCATTCACCGGCTGCTGGAGGTGGAGCCAAAAACCGAGGTGCTGACCTTTAAGCGCGGGGAAAAGAACCCCCTGCCCGCCGATGCGGTCATCGTGGATGAAATGTCGATGGTGGATACCCTGCTGATGGAGCACCTGCTGCGTGGGATGCGGCTGGGCGCCCGGCTTATTATGGTGGGGGACAGCGACCAGCTGCCTTCCGTTTCCGCCGGCAATGTTCTGCGGGATCTCATCCAAAGCGGGCTGGTGCCCTGTATTCATCTGGAGCGGGTATTCCGCCAGGCGGCGGAAAGTCTGATCGTTACCAACGCTCACGCCATTGTGCGGGGCGAGATGCCGGACCTTGGCTGCCGTACTGGGGATTTCTTCTTCCTGGAGCAGCCGGATGCCTTTGCCCAGCAGCGGCTGGTGGTGGATCTTGTCAGCCGCCGCCTGCCAAAAAGCTATGGATACGATCCGCTGCGGGATATCCAGGTCATTACCCCGGCCAAGCAGGGCCCGCTGGGCACCCGGGAATTGAATCGCCTTTTGCAAGGAAAACTGAATCCGCCCGAACGCGGCAAAGGCGAAGCCACCCTGATGGGCCGCACGCTGCGGGAGGGCGATAAGGTGATGCAGATCCGCAATAACTACGATATCATATGGCAGCAGCCGGATGGTACCGCCGGGACCGGTATTTTTAATGGAGATATGGGCATTATTGAGATGCTGGACCCCGGCAGCAAGACCATTCAGGTACGGTTTGAGGAAAAGCTGGCGACCTATTCCTTTGAGAACCAGGACCAGCTGGAGCACGCCTATGCCGTGACGGTGCACAAAAGCCAGGGCAGCGAATTTGAGGCTGTGGTGATGCCGCTGGAGCGCCGCCACCCAAAGCTGCATTACCGCAATTTGCTGTATACCGCCGTGACGAGAGCGAGAAAGCTGCTTATTATGACCGGACAAAAGGAAACGGTGTATGCCATGGTGCAGAATAACCGCCGCACCCTGCGCTATACCAATCAAAAAGAGATGCTGCAGGAGATGTGCGATGAGTGACCATGTGACGCTGCGGGAAATAGTGACCAACCTGCTGTACCCGCCGCGGTGCCTGCTGTGCGGGACGCTGTGCGGCTGGGAGGAACTGCTGTGTGAGAGCTGCCAGAAGCAACAGCCGCAGGCAGGGGAATTTTTCTGGGAGCCGGAGGTATTCGGCTGCAGGGGAATACTATGGTGCGCCCGGTATGAGGGGGCCTTTCGCGCCGGGATGGAGCAGCTGAAATTTGAGGGCGTGCGGGAAAGCCTGCCACTTTTTGGCGGGATGCTGACGGAAGCGGTGCGGCAAAGCGGCCTGCTGCCGCGGCTGACGGCTGTGACCTATGTGCCCATGCCGCCGGAGAGGGAACGCCACCGGGGGTATAATCAATCCAAACTGCTGGCGCAGTACCTGGCCGGGGAATTGGGACTGCCATTGCGGGAGGGTGTGCTGGCCCGGGATGGCCGAGCGACCGCCCACGCGGCGGCGGGCCGGGCGGCCCGCATCACGCTGGCGAAGGAAAGCTACCGGGCCGGGGAAAGGAAGTTGCCGCCCGGTGAGCATATTCTGCTCATTGACGACATTATTACCACCGGGGCAACGCTGGAAAACTGCGCCGCGCTCCTGCTGGCGCAGGGCGCCGAAAGCGTGACTGCTGCGGCGGTGCTGCGTACCCCTCGGCCGGAGGGCAAAAAACTAGAGGGCAATAAAGGGTAAATTGTGAATTTACTGCGAAATGTGCCGCCCCGGCTTTGACATTATCAGATGATAATGGTATGATAAATTCATAAATGGGAAAGGTCGCCTCGGCGGCCAAAGCTACAGCGAAATGAGGGAATATCAAGGTGTTTGCAAATGATATCGGAATTGACCTGGGTACCGCTACGACCCTGATCTATATAGCCGGAAAAGGCATTGTTCTGCGGGAGCCTTCCATAGTGGCGATGGACGAGCGCAACGGGCAGGTGCTGGCCGTGGGCGATGAAGCCTACACGATGCTGGGCAAGACTGCTTCGGATATCCGGGTGGTGCGCCCCCTGGAGGATGGCGTCATCAGTGATTATGAGGTGACCGAGCAGATGCTCAAGCACTTCTTTGCCAAGGTGAACCCCAGCCGGGTCTTTAAGCCCCGCGTCTGCGTCTGCGTGCCCAGCGCCGTTACCGAGGTGGAATCCCGTTCCGTCATCGATACGGTGATGTCCAGCGGCGCCCGCAATGTTTACCTCATTGAGGAGCCGGTCGCGGCAGCCATCGGCGCGGGCATCGACATCTCCAAGCCCGACGGCCACATGGTGGTGGACATCGGCGGCGGCACCAGCGATATCGCCGTCATCTCCCTCAGCGGCGTGGTGGAAAGCGCCTCCATCAAGGTGGCCGGCGACCAGTTCAACGAATCCATCGTCAAGTATATGCGCCGCAAGCACAATGTACTGGTGGGTGAGCGCACCGCCGAGCTGATGAAGATGGAGATCGGCTGCGTGTTTCCCAAGGAGCAGGAGACATCCATCGAGATCAAGGGCCGCTGCCTGATGACGGGCCTGCCCAAGGTCATCACCGTCACCTCCACCGAGATGCTGGAGGCCTTTGAGGAGCCGGTGGAGCGCATTCTGGAGGCGATTCACGGCGTTCTGGAGCGCACCCCGCCGGAGCTGGTGGCCGATATCTCCAACAACGGCATCGTCATGACCGGCGGCGGCAGTCTGGTGGACGGCTTTGACCGTCTCATCGAGGCCCGCACCGGCATCCACACCATGGTGGCGGAGGACGCCATCTCCTGCGTGGCGGAGGGCACCGGCAAGAGCCTGGACTCCCTGAACGCCATGACCGACGGCACGGTAAACCTGTCCCGCCGCCGCCAGATGAACTGAACACCGGAAAAGCGGCCTGCGGGCCGCTTTTTTCATGGCCGCGCGGGGGCTTTTCGCAGAATAACCCCTTGCTTTCCGGCAGTAAACGCGGTACTATGGGACTGACCGGATGCAACTTCATTTTTCAATAAGGAGGCAACGAGCATGAAGTTTTCCAGCAAGGTTCTCAAATGCGGCCTGTCCCCCATGCGTAAGTTCCACCCCTATGCGGTGGCGGCAGAGGCCAGGGGGAAGAAGATCTATCACCTGAACATCGGTCAGCCGGACATCGAGACGCCCAAGGCATATTTCGAGGCGGTGCGGCATTTTGACCTGCCGGTGCTGGCCTATGCGCCGTCGCCCGGTATCCCGGAGCTGATTGCGGCGATCCAGAAGTATTACGACGATCTGGACATGCACTTTGAGACCGGCGATATCCTCATCACCAACGGCGGCAGCGAGGCGCTGCAGATCGCCATGAACTGCATCCTCGACGACGGCGATGAGATCCTCATCCCCGAGCCGTTCTATCCCAACTACAACACCATGGCCTATACCTGCGGCGCGAAGATCCACCCCATCCCCACCTCGCCCCATGACGGCTATCACTACGCCGATCGAGCCAAGGTGGAGGCGGAGATCAACGAGCACACCCGGGCCATCATGGTCACCAACCCCGGCAACCCCACCGGCGCCGTGCTGACGCCGGAGGAAATGCGCATGATGGTGGACATCGCCAAGGAGCACGATCTGTTCATTATCGGTGACGAGGCCTACCGCGAGTTCGTCTACGCCGGTGAGCCCCTGCAGTCCATGGGTCAGTTCGACGACGCCGCCGAGAACGTCATCGTCATCGACACCGTGTCCAAGCGGTTCTCCGCCTGCGGTGCCCGCATCGGCTGCATGATCTCCCGCAACAGAGAGCTGATGGCGCAGGCCATGAAGTACGCCCAGTGCCGCCTGTCCGTGCCCACCATCGATCAGGTGGCCGCCGCCGCGCTGTACAGCGTGGGCCCCGACTACTTCGCCGCCGTCCGGGAGGAATACAAGCGCCGCCGCGACACGGTCATCCGGAAGCTGCACGAGATTCCCGGCGTGGTGTGCGAGTGCCCCCGCGGCGCGTTCTACGTCATGGCCGCGCTGCCGGTGGACGACGCCGACACGTTCCAGAAGTGGCTGCTGGAGGAGTTCGACGACAACGGCGACACCGTGATGTTCGCCCCCGGGGGAGCCGTTCTACGCCACCCCCGGCAAGGGAAAGAACGAGATCCGCATCGCCTATGTGCTGAAGCAGGCGGATCTGGAGCGGGCCATGGATCTGCTGGCCAAGGGCATCGCCGCCTACAACGCCCGCTGAATTGGAATATAAGCAAAAAAAGAAGACCCTGTACAGGGTCTTCTTTTTTTGCTTATTTCCGCGCTTTCCGGGCGGCGGCACGGCGCTGGCAGAGCTTTACCAGCTCCACGATGGGGATGACCAGAATGGCCAGCGCCAGCGCGATGCCGTACTCCGTCCAGCTGACGGGGGTAAAGCCGAAGGCATTGGCCAGCACGGGGATCTCCAGCACGGCGGTGGTCAGCACCAGCGAGCCCAGCATGGCGCCCCACAGCACCTTGTTGTGGCTGGGTAGGGAGAACACGCTCTTGCGCTGGGAGCGCATATTGAAGCTGTGGAAGATCTCGCACATGCTCATGGTCAGGAACGCCATGGTCATGCCGTCGTCGGAGATGCCCTTGGGCATCTCGAAGTACCCTACCTCCATGCAGTGCCCGATAATATAGGAGGTCAGGGTGATGAGGGTGATAAGCACGCCCTGATAGGCGATATCAAAGCCCACGCCGCCGGCGAAAATGCCATCGCGGCTGTTACGAGGCGGGCGGGTCATGGTATCCGGCTCCGCCTTCTCCAGTCCCAGCGCCAGCGCCGGGAAGCAATCGGTGATCAGGTTGATGAACAGCAGATGCACGGGGTTGAGCAGGGTGAAGCCCAGCAGGGTGGCGAAGAACACGCCCAGCACCTCGCTCATGTTGCTGGCCAGCAGGAACTGGATAGCCTTGCGGATGTTGTCGTAGATCTGGCGGCCCTCGCCTACGGCGGAGACGATGGTGGCGAAGTTGTCATCGGACAGCACCATGTCAGCCACATTCTTGGTAACGTCGGTGCCGGTGATACCCATGCCCACGCCGATATCGGCGGACTTGATGGAGGGGGCGTCGTTGACGCCGTCGCCGGTCATGGCGGTGATGGCGCCCCTGCGCCGCCAGGCGTTGACGATACGCACCTTATGCTCCGGCTGAACGCGGGCGTACACGCCGTAGTTCTCAATGACATTGTCCAGCTCCTCGTCAGTCAGGCTGTCCAGCGCGCTGCCGGTAACGGCCTGAGAGGCGTCGGTAATGATGCCCAGCTCCTTGGCGATGGCCACGGCGGTGTCCTTGTGGTCGCCGGTGATCATCACGGGGCGGATACCGGCGGCGCGGCACTGGGCCACGGCGTCCTTTACCTCCGGGCGCACCGGGTCGATCATACCGGCCAGACCGATGAAGCACAGCTGCTGCTCCAGCGTCTCCGGCTCCAGATCGTCCGGCAGACTGTCGTACAGCCGCTGGGCCGCCGCCAGCACGCGCAGGGCCTTGTCGGCCATGGCCTTGTTGTCCGCCAGAATGGCGTTGCGCTTCTCCTCCGTCAGGGGGAGGACGGCGCCGTTTTCCGTATAGTGGGTGCAGCGGCGCAGCACCTCGTCCGGCGCGCCCTTGGTGTACTGGATGAAGCCGGTGTCCGTGCGGTGGATGGTGGACATCATCTTCCGGCTGGAGTCGAAGGGTGCTTCGGCGCAGCGGGGCTGCTGTGCCTCCAGACGGGGCTTGGGACAGCCGTTGGCCGCGCCGAAGTTCACCAGCGCCGCCTCGGTAGGCTCGCCCTGCGCGCCGCCGTCCTCCAGAATGGCGTCATTGCACAGGGTCATGGCGGTGGCCAGCGGCGTCAGCGGGCCGGTGTGCTCCACCACCGTCATCTTATTCTGGGTCAGGGTGCCTGTCTTATCGGAGCAGATGACCTGGGTGCAGCCCAGCGTCTCCACGGCGGTGAGCCGGCGGATCACGGCATGGCGCTTACTCATATTGGTAACGCCGATGCTCAGCACCACCGTCACCACGGTGGCCAGACCCTCCGGGATGGCGGCCACGGCCAGCGACACGGCTACCATGAACGTTTCCAGAATGGCGGTGAGGGAGTAGTCGCCCACCACCACCAGATCAAAGATGAAGATGAACACGCAGATGCCCAGCACCAGCTTGCTGAGCGTCTTGCCCAGTTGGGTCAGCTTCCGCTGGAGAGGCGTCTGCTCCTGCTCGGTCTGGGCCAGCACATGGGCGATCTTGCCCATCTCCGTATCCATGCCGGTGGCGGTGATGACCGCCTTGCCCCGGCCGTAGACCACGGTGCTGCCCATGTAGCACATATTTTTCCGGTCGCCCAGCGGCACATCGCTGCCGGTGAGCAGCTCCACCGCCTTGGTGACGGGTACGCTCTCACCGGTGAGGGCGGCCTCCTCGATCTTCAGGGAGGCGCACTCCAGCAGCCGCCCGTCGGCGGGAATGGCGTCGCCGGCCTCCAGCACCACCACGTCGCCGGGCACCAGCTGACTGCTCTCCACCACGATCTGATGTCCGCCGCGCAGCACCTTGCATTTGGCGGCGGTCATGGTCTGGAGGGCTTCGATGGCAGCCTCGGCCTTGCTCTCCTGTACCACGCCCAGAATGGCGTTGAGCAGTACCACGGCCAGAATGATGAACACCTCGGTGAAGCTCTCGTTGCTCAAGGCGTTGGTAACGGCGGAAACCGCCGCCGCGGCCATCAGGATCAGCAGCATAGGATCCTTCAGCTGGGTCAGAAACCGCTGGAATACGGAGGGCTTCTCCGCCTCCTTCAGCTTGTTGGGGCCGTGCTTGGCCAGACGAGCCTCCGCCTCCTCCGGCGTCAGCCCCTGTGCAGAGGTGTGCAGCTCATCCAGCACCTCCTGCGGTGAGCGGTTGTAGTCCTTATCCATTGGGTCCTCCTTCTTGTATGTCCATTTTTTATTTCCACATAACAAGAGACTCATACACAGACAAAGCCTGTGTATGAGTCTCACTCTTTCAGGACACATCGGGCGCTGTGCGCCGGGATGACGGTGTGTCTCGCCCCGCCTGCGCGGTGCGGAATTACTCCCTCAAACAGCGTTACTATATCGTACTGTTGGCGGTTTGTCAAGGCAGTACTTTGTTAACTTTCTGCGACAGAGGCGCACAGCTTGTCGAAGTACCGGTACAGCGGCATCAGCGTCCGGAAGCCGTCGATGACGTCCTGCGCCAGCTCCGGCGAGAAGATGCGCTCGTCCAGCGGCCCGTCGTGCTGGAGGTTGATGGACTTCCGGTTGTACCAAGGTTGGAGCAGCGCCGTCGTCTCGCCCTTGCTCCGGGCGTACTCCGGCCCGCTCAACGTAAAGACCTCCTGCCTGTTGAACTGCCGCACCAGACGGCTCAGCGTCTCGGGGTGCTGGTCGATGTCCCGGCGGTAGGCGGCCATCAGCGCCGGGCGGGGACACCAGAAGCCCATGCCGTAGCTGTAATAGTCCGGTCCGATCTCAAAGTAAAAGGTGGGGCGGCCCGTCCAGTCCTGATCGCCGGTGCGGATGCAGAACCAGAGGTGATCCTTGTACGGCCCCTGCCCGTGGAGCCTCCGGGCGTCCCGGTAGATGCGGGACAGCTTCAGCAGAAACGGGTCGTCGGGGCACATCTCGTGGATGGCGTCGTAGACCTGCTCCGCCAGCGCCCGCGTGGGAGCCAGCAGATGCGCCTGATAGTCCTGCTTATGCTCCATGAACCAGCTCCGCTCGTTATTAAAGCGAATGCCCCACAGAAAGTCCACCGTCTCCTGCGTATATCCCTGAAATGCCATATTGCCGCTCCTTGGTCAAGTTTTGTTGTGGGTATTGTACCCGTTTTGCGGCGCTTTTGCAAGCGGGAGAGTAAGGGAAAAGAGACGCCCTCCGGGCGTCTCTTTTCTGGTGCCGGTGACCGGACTCGAACCGGTACGCTGTCGCCAGCGGTGGATTTTGAGTCCACTACGTCTACCAATTCCATCACACCGGCACATAACGGGGATATTATACAGTAGGCGGCGCACAAATTCAAGGGCAAATTTCGCAAGCTGAAAAACCGGCTCCGATCCGACAGCACATCTTGACTTTTTCCCCCAGTCTCTGCTATATTGGCTGTGCAGTCTGCCGCCGCCGGGTGGCGGGCCCGCGTTCACCGGCGCACCGTCAGGCCTTAGAAGGTGCGCCCCGTGGGCGCATTTTCTGTTTTTCGGGAGGTTTTTCTTATGGCGTGGGTCTATCTCATCATCGCCGGTGGGCTGGAGGTCTTCTGGTCTACCTTCATGAAGCTGTCCGAGGGCTTCACCAGGCTGTGGCCCTCCGTCTGGACGATCGTGGGCATGCTGGCCAGCTTTTTCTTCCTGTCGCAGGCCATCAAGACCCTGCCCATGGGCACGGCCTACGGCGTCTGGACGGGCATCGGTGCGCTGGGCGCGGTGATCGTGGGCATCGCGGCGTTCCACGAGCCGGTGACGGCGGCGCGGCTCATCTTTGTTGGCCTGCTGCTCATCGGCATCATCGGTCTGAAGCTCACCGCATGACAAAAGGAACGGCGTGACTTCGTCACGCCGTTCCTTTTTCTATCCGTTTTACGCCTTGGGAAAGCTCCACCGGAACACGGCGGCGCAGATGCGCAGCGCCACCGTTACGCCGCAGCCGGCCAGCATGGCCAGTCCCGTCAGCGTAAGATGTCTGAATACGGCATTCAGCTCCGTGAGAAGCAGAAGTGCCGCAGGGCCTATGGTATATCCGAGTCCCAGTTCAGGAAATACTATGACATGGCTACCAACATGCGCGGCGTAACAGGCG